>Ga0209913_1000157_pt1 | contig 69855 bp, 66 predicted proteins | sample PersoiDNA2013203_FD_185805 | JGI IMG/M metagenome (GOLD analysis project Ga0209913, IMG submission 185805) | Permafrost soil microbial communities from the Arctic, to analyse light accelerated degradation of dissolved organic matter (DOM) -... | ecosystem: Environmental > Terrestrial > Soil >...
CCCGCCAGTATGATGAAGATTGCTAACACCCACGCAAAAACGGGGCGATCAATAAAGAACTTTCCCATCTGACAGCCTCTTAGTTAGCTTTGGTTGCGGCGTCCTGCTTGGCTGGCGCCGGAGCGGCTGCTCCGGCGGCCGGTGCTGCAGGTGTGTCGCCGACTGGACCCTTCCATGGAACCGGCTTGACCGGAGCACCCGGCTTGGTCTTTTGGAGGCCTTCGACAATCACGCGGTCGCCGGCTTTGAGACCATCGGTGATGACCCAGCTGTTACCTTGGGCAGCACCGGTCTGGACCGGACGCACGGCGACCTTGTTGTCCTCGCCAACCACGAATACGGTCGAGCCGTTCAGGTCGCGCATGACCGCCTGTTGCGGCACCACGATGGCTTGTTCGTCAATCGCCTGCTCCAGCTTGGCGCGCACATACATGCCCGGCAACAACGTGCGGTTCGGATTGGGGAATTCCGCACGGATGGTGACGGCGCCGGTGGTCGAGTCGACGCTGACGTCAGAGAACAGCAGCTTGCCCGATTGCGGGTAGGTGCGGCCGTCTTCGGTCACCAGCGTGACCTTGGCCTTGTCTTTGCCGACCGTCTTCAACTGGCCGCTGGACATGGCTTGCTGCAGTTTGAGCAAGTCGGTGCTCGATTGCGTCAGGTTGACGTAGATCGGATCGAGCTGCTGCACCACCGCCAGCTGAGTGGCGTCGCCCTGGCCGACCAGTGCGCCTTCAGTCACCAGTGCGCGGCCGATGCGGCCCGAGATGGGCGACGTGACGGTGGCGTAACCGAGGCTCAGGCCGGCGGTTTGCACTGCTGCCTTGCCGGAGGCGACATCGGCTTCCGCTTGCTTTTGTGTGGCGATGGCGTCGTCATACTCTTGCTTGCTGACGGCGTTGACTTCCACCAGCGGCTTGTAGCGTTGCGCCTTCAGCGTGGCTTGGGTCAGCGTGGCCTGGCTCTTGGCCAGCGTGGCTTGTGCACTGTCGTAAGAAGCCTTGAAGGTGGCCGGATCGATGCGATACAGCACTTCGCCTGCCTTGACTTCGCTGCCTTCACGGAAGGTGCGCTTGAGGATGATGCCGGCGACGCGGGCACGCACTTCGGCGATACGGGTTGCCTCCAGGCGGCCGGGCAGTTCATTGGAAATGGTGATGCGTTCAGGCGCAATGGTGACAACGGACACTTCGCCCGGCGGCATGCCTGCTCCAGGCTGGGCATTCGGTTTTTGACCACAGCCTGCAAAGGCTGCCATCACGGCAACGGTCAGGGTAAGGCGCGTGAAACGACTAACTGAGCTCATAAATATCTCGCACGGTAAGTAAAGTTGAAGCTGCGCAGCAGCGGGTGATTCGAATACGGTAACCACAGAGGTACAGCAGGATAAAACAGAAAAAAGCAGAAAGACTGAAAGGCAGAACCAAGAAGATAACGTAAAAATTGTTGCGATGCAGAAAAGACGGCGGGGTAGGGTAAAACCAACAGCAGCTATTGAAATCCGGTGCTATTATACATACATTCTTGTATGTATGTATTGCGTAGATGTATCGTAATATTTCGCAATGCGAGCAGAAACATGCAGATTTTCGCTAAAACGACTCCTTGTCAAAGGATATTGCGATGATCTGTCTTTATTGCACAACGAAGGTGCACGGAGATTGTAATGACAGCAACACTTTACGCGGCCGCCTGAGATGGCGCGCTCGACCAAGGAAGAAGCCCTCGAAACCCGCTCGCGCATCCTTGATGCTGCAGAGCAGGTATTTTACGAACGCGGCGTCTCGCACACCTCGCTGGCCGATGTCGCCAAAGCGGCGGATGTGACGCGCGGCGCCATTTACTGGCATTTCAAAAACAAAAGCGATCTGTTTGACGCCATGTGTGAGCGCGTGCGCCTGCCGATGGAAGCGATGATGGAAGACAACGCCGACGAACGCGTCGCCGATCCGCTCGGCCAGTTCATCAAAGGCGGTGTTTATGTCTTGAAACAGGCCGCCACCGATCCGCGCTGCCGCAAGGTGTTCGACATCATCTTCAACAAGTGCGAATTCGTCGACAGCAACGATCCCATCCTGATGCGCCAGCGCGAATGTCACATGCAAGGCATGCTGCGCATGGAGCAAATCCTCCAGAACGCCATCGCGCGCGGCCAGTTGCCGGCCAACCTCAACATCCGCCTGGCCTGCCTGATGGTGCACGCGATGGTCAGCGGCTTGCTGACCGACTGGTTCTTTTCACCGGACAGCTTCAACCTCGAACAAGAGGCTGAAAAGTTGCTCACTGCCTGTATCTACGCCGTCAAGACGGCACCGACGCTGATGAATTGAATCTGCTCGCACGCAGGTTTTCAAGGTGCAGGTGGACCCAGCAAACGGTTGATCTGCGCCAGATCTTCTTCCTTCAGGCTGCCCGCTGCCGACTTCAGTTTCAAGCCGTTCATGAGCGTGTCGTAACGCGCTTTGGCGAGGTCGCGCCGTGTCGAAAACAATTGTTGTTGCGCGTTCAGCACGTCGATGTTGATGCGCACGCCGACCTGGTAACCGAGTCGGTTTGATTCCAGCGAAGACAGGCTCGACACTTCCGCCGCTTCATAGGCTTTCACCTGCGACAAACCGTTGCTCACGCCAAGGTAGGCCTGGCGTACGTTGAGCACGGCGGTGCGGCGGGCGTTGTCGAGATCGGCGCGCGCCTTGTCGGCCAGCGCGATCGACTCATCCACCTTGCTATTGACGCTGAAGCCCGAGTACAGCGGGATATTCCACTGCACGCCGATCGAGTTGGCGTAGCCGCGGCCGTTGGTGTAAGGCGTCAGCTGGCTGTTCTGATTGGTGTAATTGCGGCCGACCGCGAGGTCGACGGTGGGGTAGTGGCCGGCGCGGTTGCGCTTGATTTCGCTCTGCGCGATTTCCAGCGAAACTTGCTGCGCCACCACACCGTAATTGGATTGTTCCGCGCTGCTGATCCAGGGATCGATCAGCGCCGGTTGCGGCATGCTCAGCTGCACATTGCTGCGCAGTGTCGACAACGGCGCGGGTGCCTGGCCGATGATTTGCTGCAAGCGGCTGAGCGCCACCTCAAGGTCGTTCTGCGCGGCGATCTCTTGCGCATTGGCGAGGTCGTAACGGGCCTGCGCTTCGTTGGTGTCGGTGATGGTGGCGGTACCGACGTCGAAGTTGCGCTTGGCCGAGGCCAGTTGCTCCGAGATGGCGATTTTTTGCGCGCGCAGGAAGCTCAGCGCATCTTGCGCGCTCAATACGTCGAAGTAGGCCTGCCCGACGCGCAGGATCAGGTCTTGCTCGGCCTGGGCGAATTGCGCTTCGCTGGCTGCCACCGACAATTTGCCTTGCTGATAGGTTTCCCAGTTGGCCATGCGCAGCAGCGGTTGCGTCAGTTGCAGCGTCCAGGTGTTGGCGGAGTTCTGCATGCTGTCGCCGGAGCGCGTATAGCTGCCGTTGACGCCGACCGTCGGCAACAAGGCGGTGCGTCCTTGCGTGATTTTTTCTGCACCGGCGCGCAGTGAGTAGCGCGCGCTTTGGTAGACCGCGTCGTTGGCCAGCGCCTGTTGATAAATCTGGATCAGGTCGGCGGCGCGGGCAGGCAAGACCAGAACGCCGGACAGTACGACGGATACGGTGCCAACAGCCAGGCCCGAGGACAAGATATGACGCATACGGAGGACTTTCTTGGGGGTAAATGACCAATAGCCGTATTGGGCTACTCTGGAACTTCGCAGTTCCGGCAAAAATCAGAAAGTCGTCCGACCTCGTACGAATACGGCCTGCTCAATAGGTCGGCATCGCAGTGTCGACCTGCTTGGCCCAGGCGTGGATGCCGCCGGTCAGGTTGGTCACCTTGGCAAAGCCCTGGCGTTCGAGGAAGGTCGCGACCTGCATGCTGCGCGCGCCGTGATGGCAGATGCATACCACCTCCTGCTCCTCGTCCAGTTCGGCAAAGCGGCTGGGAATCGTGTTCATCGGAATCAGCTGGGCTGCGGCGATGCTGCAGGTTTCGAATTCCCAGGGCTCGCGCACATCCAGCAACAAAGGCGATGGACGATCCGGGTCGGCGATCCAGGCGGCCAGTTCCGGTGCGGTGATGTGCTCCATACGGTTTCCTAGAAAGTGAAGTGGGAGTGTTCGCTGGCGGCGTGCAGGGGTTTGGCCATCAGTTCAAACACGTTGATGGTGTCATACACCTGGTCGGAGGTGCGCGTGATCACTTGCAGCGACATCACCGGCGCTTCGCCGATGATCGCCAGGATACGGCCGCCCACCTTGATTTGCTTGAGGAAGGCGTCCTGCAGGAACGGCAGCGCGCCCGAGATGACGATCACGTCGTATTCACCTTGCCAGCCCTGCGCACCATTGCCCAACTCGACGCTGACATTGACCACGCCGTTGGTCGAGAGGTTATGTTCGGCCAGCGCCTTCAGGTCGGGATCGATTTCCACGGTGGTGACGTGACGCGCCTTATAGGCCAGCAACGCCGCCATATAGCCCGAACCGGCGCCGACTTCCAGCACTTGTTCGTGTTTCTTGACGTTGGCTTCCTGCAGGATGCGCGCTTCCACCTTCGGCGCCAGCATGGTTTCGCCGCCGGGCAGTGGGATTTCGGTATCGAAAAACGCCAGGCTGCGGTAAGCGGCCGGAACGAATTCCTCGCGCTTGACCACGGTCAGCAGGTCCAGCACATCTTGCGCCAGCACATTCCAAGGGCGGATTTGCTGTTCGATCATATTGAAACGGGCTTGTTCGATATTCATGGCTTAGGCTCAATAGCGACGTAAAAGCAGCATTTTATCAAACCCGGCCGCAGCGAGACAGCACGACGCGCGTGCTTTCCGTTGCTTTCCGGGCCGCGGCGCAGGATTTTTTGCGAGCAGGCGCCGGTTTATCGCTTGCAAAATGGAAATATTCAAGACACATGATCGGTTTCTGCGGCCTGGTCGGTCTCGCGGCCGTGGCCAAACCACTTGCGCTTGGCCCAGGCGCCGAGGTCGTCGAGGTAGGTATAGGCCACTGGCACCACCACCAGCGTCAGCAGCGACGACGTGATGATGCCGCCGATCACCGCTTGGCCCATCGGGGCACGCTGCTCCGAACCTTCGGCGATGCCGAAGGCCAGCGGCACCATGCCGAACACCATCGCCAGTGTCGTCATCAGGATAGGGCGCAGGCGCACGTGGGCCGCTTCCAGCAGCGCGGCGCCGCGTTCCATGCCTTGTTTGCGGGCCTGGTTGGTGAAGTCGACCAGCAGGATCGCGTTCTTGGTCACCAGCCCCATCAGCATGATGAAGCCGATGATGGAAAACATGTTCAGCGTCGAGCGGAAGAACATCAGCGCCAGAAACACGCCGATCAGCGTCAGCGGCAACGACGACATGATCGCAATCGGTTGCAGGAAGCTGGCGAACTGCGACGCCAGGATCATGTAGATGAACACGATCGCCAGCGCCAGTGCGCCTACGGCATAACCGAAGGACTCGTTCATGCTCTTGGTCGAGCCGCCGATCTGGTAGCGGTAGCCGGGCGGCCAGTTCATCTGGTCCAGCATGGTCTTGATCTCGGCATTGACCTGGCCGGCGGAGCGACCGGCGGCGTTGGCCGATAGTTCCACTTCGCGATTGAGGTCGCGCCGGTTGATCTGGTTCGCGCCGACGGTGTTTTTGATCTCTGCCACCTGGCGCAGCGGCACCATGCGCGGCGTGCCGTCGCTGTTGGTTTGCGTGCTGGCCAGCATCAGGCGCGACAAGTCGTCGACGGTATTGCGATCATTCGGCGCCAGGCGCACGTTGACGTCGTAGTTTTCATCATCGGGGGCGCGCCAGCTGCTGGCGGCTTCGCCGGCCAGCAAGGGACGCAGTGCATTGCCGATTTCCGCCACGCCGATGCCGAGGTCGGAGCCGATGTCGCGCTTGGGTTCGACCGAGATGGTCGGCTTTTGCGCTTTCAGGCTGGAGTCCAGGTCGACCACGCCGGGAATCGCCAGCAACTTCCTCTGCACCTCATCCGACAGCCGCGCCAGTTGATCCAGATCCGGGCCCAGCAGGCTGAAGCGCACTTGCTTGTTGTCGCCGCCGACGCCGTCGAGCGTGCCGATGTGGGTCACGCTGATGCCGGCCACCTGGGTCAGGCGTTCACGCAACAGCGGCGCCAGCTGCGAGGTGCTGAGCTGGCGTTGCTTGCGCGGCTTGAGGCGGATGAACACGGTCGCGTAATTCTTGCCTTGCGCGTTGCCGGTGTTGATGGTGCTGTAGGTGTCGACCACTTCCGGGAACTGGCGCAAGATCGTTTCGACCTGATGCACCTTGGTTTCGGTCAGCTCCAGCGAAGAGCCCACCGGCGTATAAAAGGTCACGCCGGATTCGGAGTAGTCGGCCTGCGGCACGAATTCGGAGCCGATCAGTCCGGTGGCCGGCAGCGCAAAGCCGGCGACGAAGGTCAGCAGCGCCAGCAACAAGGTCAGCACGCGATGTCGCAGCGACCATTTCAGCAGTCGCTGATAGGTTGCCGACAGCCACTGCACCAGGCGCTCGAACTGATTCAGCACACGGCCGATGCTGCGCGCGTACCAACCGCGCTTGTATTGCTCGCCATGCACGTCGGGGTCAGGCCAGATTGACGACAGCATCGGATCCAGCGTGAACGACACGAACATCGAGATCAGTACCGCCGCCGTCACCGTCACGCCGAACTGGTGGAAGAAGCGGCCGATGATGCCGCCCATGAAGCCCACCGGCAAGAACACCGCGACAATCGAGAAGGTCGTGGCCAGCACCGCTAGCCCGATTTCGGCGGTGCCTTCCAGCGCCGCCGTCTTGTGCGTCTTGAACTTGCCGTGCACCTTCATGCCGGCGTGGCGCACGATGTTTTCACGCACCACGATGGCATCGTCAATCAGCAAGCCCACGCACAGCGACAGCGCCATCAGCGTGATCATGTTGATGGTAAAGCCGAACATGTACATGAACAAGAAGGTGCCGATCAGCGCCACCGGCAAGGTCAGCCCGGTGATCACCGTCGAACGCCAGGAATTGAGGAACAGGAACACGATCAGCACCGTCAGCAGCGCGCCCTCGATCAGCGTGCGGCGCACGTTTTCGACGCCGGTACGGATCTGGCGCGAGCTGTCCTTGATGATTTGCAGGCGCACGCCGGGATACAGCTTTTGCAGGTTCGGCTCCATGTCCTTGATGGCTTGCTTGAGGCCGTCGGCGACATCGATGGTGTTCTGGCCCTGGGCCTTGAGGATGTCCAGTGCGAGCGTGCGCTGGCCGTTGTAGAGCGCCAGCGTTTCCTGTTCTTCCTGGCCGTCGACGATGGTGGCGATCTGGTTCAGCGTTACCGGCTGGCCGCCGCGGCGCGCCACGATGATGCGCTTGAAGTCTTCCGGATTCTTGACCCGGCCCTGCACCTGCACCACCTTTTCGGCGTCGGCCATGCGGATGGCGCCGGTCGGCAACTCCTGGTTCTCGTTCTTGACCGCATTGATGACCTGGTCGACGCCGATACCGAGCGCTTCCATCTCATTCGGTTTGACGTAGATGTTGATCTGCCGCTTGACGCCGCCGACCAGCGTTACCGAGCCGACGCCGCGCACGTTTTCCAGACGCTTCTTGATCACCTGGTCGGAGATCGTGGTCAGCTCGCGCAAGCTGCGCGGGCGGGTGTCGGGGGCGTTCGGATCGTTGGTGACCGAGATCGAAAAGATAGGCTGGTCGGCCGGGTCGAAGCGCGTGATGCGCGGCTGGTCGACTTCCTTGCGGAAGGCCGCCTGCACCAGCGCTACTTTCTCGCGCACGTCCTGCGCGCCTTGGGCCGGATCGACGGTGAGGTCGAACTCGACGATCACCACCGACAAGCCTTCATACGAATGCGAAGTCAGGCTGTTGATGCCGTTGATGGTGTTGACCGATTCTTCGATCTTGCGCGTGACATCGGACTCGACGTTCTCGGGCGAGGCGCCGGGATAGGTGGTTTGCACCACCACCACCGGAAAGGTGATGTCGGGAAACTGATCGACGCGCAAGCGCTGATAAGAAAACAGGCCGAGCACGACGAAGGCCATCATCATCATGGTGGCGAGCACCGGGTTGCCGATACTGATGCGGGTGAACCACATGCGTTTATTCCTTTGCCTTGGTGGCAGCGGGCGCGGCCGGCGGCACTGCAGCGCCCGGCGCCTGGAAGCGCACCGGTGTGCCGCTGTTCAGGTTGCCGAGATTGGCCTTGACGATCTGCGCCCCGCTTTGCAAGCCGCTGCTGACTTCCACCGCATTGCCGCGGCTGTCGACGCCGCGCATGCCGAGCACCACGTCGCGCCGCACCAGCTGGCCGGCTTCGATGGCGTAGACGTAGGTCTTGCCGGCCTCAGTCTGGATCGCCGTCTGCGGGATCGTCATCACTGCGTCGCGCTTGTCCAGCGTCAGGCTGGCGTCGGCGAACATGCCGGCGCGCAGCAAGCCCTGCGGGTTGTCGATGCGCACGTAGACCATGATCGAGCGCGAGCCCGACTGCGTCGCCGGGTTGATCCGCACCACTTTGCCGGTCACCGCTTGCGGCAGGCCTTCCACCGTCACCAGCACTTCCTGGCCGAGTTGCACCTTGAGGATGTCGGCGGTCGGCACCGGCGCTTCCAGTTCCATCTGGCGCAGGTCGACCACGTCGAGCAGCTTGTTGTCGATCGATACTTTTTCGCCGGGCTCGATGGTGCGGCTGCTGATCATGCCGCTGATCGGTGCCTTGATCACGGTGTCGGTAAGCGCCTTTTGCGCCACGTCGAGCGCACCGCGGGCGGTGTCGACGTTGGCCTTGGCGATGTCGAACTGGCTGGCGGCGTTATCGAAGGCGTTGCGCGAGATGAAGCCTTTATCTAGCAGCGCCAGGTTGTTGTCGCGCGATTTGGTGGCGATATCGAGCTGGCCGCGCGAAGCCACCAGCGAGCCTTTGGCCTGGTCCACCTTGGCCTGGTATTCGCTGGTGTCGATGCGGATCAGCACTTGGCCGGCGCTGACCGCTTCACCGGCGCGTACCAGCACTTCTTTGACCTCGCCGGCGACCTTGGCCTTGACCGAGACCTGGTTCAGCGCGCGCAGCGCACCCGACAAAGGCAGTACCTGGCGCAGCGGCTCGACGCCCACCACGACCACGTCACTGGGCAGGAACTCGAGCACCTGGGCCGGTTTGGCGACGATGGCGGGCGCCGGCGCGCGGTTGCGGGTGGCCATGAAGGCGACCGCAATCAGCAGGATCAGCAAGACAATCAGGACCGAACGGCGTTTGAAGAAAGAAAGAGTCATCAGGGTTCAGGTTGGGGTCGGCAGACCGTTGGGGCAAACAGCCATGTGGCGGTGTCTTTGCGCGGCCCAGGCAGGGCCGCCAGCGTGACATGCTAGAAACGCGGGCCGCAGCGGCTGGTCGCCGGCAATCGCGCGCGAGTGAGCAATGTAAGTGGCAATAGCCATGCCGTCAAGAAAGCCTGTGTGTGATTCGATGTAAGGCAGCGTAAAGACAAGGTAGGCGGCAAAACAGGTTTTTGCGACAAACGGCAGGATAAGCGGGGTGAAATGCCTCAGCTTCGGAGCTAGAAAAAGGAAAAGCCTCTTACAATAGTGGCGTCCGCCGCTTGTCTCAACTTGCATGTCTGACAACTATCGTGCAAGTCGGGCCATTGGCAGTGGTATCCCGCAGGAGCGCCGCAATGCAAAATATCAGCAACCAATTCTTCGTCAACAACGCTGCCGCGCCCACGGCGGCCAAGGCATACGCGAAGAACAACGATATCGGATTCGCCCAGTTGATGACCGCCCGTAACACCGGCATCGATGGACTGGTCAACCCGATGCGTCCTGACGTCAGTCCGGCGCTGACCATGGCCCTGGGGGGGCTGATCGGCTCCTACGGCATCAACGTGCCGCCCAAGCTGCGCATCTTTTCCAACAAAAAGGGTTTCAAGCTGGAAGAGGGCGATGAGCGCGGCACCAAGTTCGAACAATTGCTGAGCGACCATACCGGCGTCTCCGATCTGTTGGCGCAAGCCCAGACGCAGGCGCTGGCCGAGCGTGAAAACGCCATGCAATCGGCGATCGACACCTTTGCCAAGGGCAATGCCTCCGGTTACGACATGAAGGGTTTCCTGACCGAGTTCAAGGAAAACGAAAAGCCGCGCGCCGTCAGCATCGTCTATGACGGCAACAGCACCCAGGTGGAAGAGCTGGACGGCAAGAACTGGCGTCCGATCAAGAACGAGTCGGACTTCATGGCCGACCTGATCCGCGCCTACACCCGTTATTCGCTGACGCAGACCGCCACCGAGGCGCACAATGCCAAAGCCAAGCCGAAAAATTCGCTGGCGACGCTCCCGGTAGACAAGTGACGGCATGAACTGCATGCAGACGCAATAAAAAAGCCAGGTCACAGCCTGGCTTTTTTATTGCGTCTGCGGAAACTGCGTTCAACTGCCGAAGCTGCTGCTGCCCATGAGCTTGGACAGGCGCGCCGAAATTTCCTGCACGATGTTTTGCACTTCATCCAGACTCGGATTGACCTTCTTGTCGATGCGTTCGATGTAGGGGATATTGAGCGCCGCCAGCATGCGGTCGTTGGCGCCCAGCACCGGATACGACAAATTCACCACGCCGCGGATCTGGCGGCTTTCCATGCGCGAGTAGCCGCGCTCCTGGGTTTCGGCGATCTGGCGCAGCAATTGCGCGTGATCGATTTCCTGTTCGCCATCCATGCGCACATGCGCCGCCAGCATGCGGCCGCGCTCGGCTTCATCGCGAAACGACAGCAGCACATGGCCTGACGCGGTGTCGGTCAGGCTCACCAGCGCCCCGACCTTGAGGCCGAAGGCCCAGCGCTCCGGGCTGTCGACCTGCGCCACCACGATCACGCGGCCGGCTTCATACACCGTCAGATGCGTCGATTGCATGGTGCGGTTGGCCAGTTCGCGCATGTGCGGCAAGGCCGTGCTGACCAGCGAGCGAATCGGCTGATGGTAATGCGCAAGTTCGAACAGCTTGAGCGAGAGCCGGTACTGATCGTTGTCGGCGATCAGGTAGCCGCGCTGCTCCAGCGTCACCACCATGCGGAAGATTTCATTGACGCTGCGACCGAGCAGCTTGGAGATCTGGTTCAGCGTCAGCATCTGTTCTGATTTGCTGAGCAGCTCCAGGATATCGAGTCCCTTGTCCAGCGCCGGCGCGGCATAACGCACCTTGCCCGCGTCGGCGGCGCCGTCATTGGCGCAGGCCTCGGCGTCGAGGGCGCTATCGATACTCAGGTCTGAGGCGGGCATGATTTTCTTGGTTCTTGGCATGGCTGGCCTGAAGGAGGAGGACACCGCGCAAGCTCTCAAGCTTTGCGCAAATTCGAGTTATTTCGCATTTTATCTCTGAAACCGACATTCATGAGTGATTGTGAATATCGGTTTCAAGAGGCACTCCAAAACATCACATCTGTTCTTGGACCGTAGCGCAGGGACCGGAGTGTCCTCGAGTACACGAGGATCCCGAGCACCGCTCGGCATCGGATCACGGCTTCGCAAGAATCACAGGCCCCAGCAATTCCAAACCTGTTCATGGGCTGTAGCGAGAGGCTGTCAGCCGGTGGCGACCGGAGCGCAGGGACCGGAGTGTACTGGAGTACACGAGGATCCCGAGCACCGCTCGGCATCGGATCACGGCTTCGCAAGAATCACGGCCCCAGCAATTCCAAACCTCTTCACGGGCTGTAGCGAGAGGCTGTCAGCCGGTGGCGACCGGAGCGCAGGGACCGGAGTGTACTGGAGTACACGAGGATCCCGAGCACCGCTCGGCATCGGATCACGGCCTCGCAAGAATCACGGCCCCAGCAATTCCAAACCTGTTCATGGGCTGTAGCGAGAGGCTGTCAGCCGGTGGCGACCGGAGCGCAGGGACCGGAGTGTACTGGAGTACACGAGGATCCCGAGCACCGCTCGGCATCGGATCACGGCTTCGCAAGAATCACGGCCCCAGCAATTCCAAACCTGTTCACGGGCTGTAGCGAGAGGCTGTCAGCCGGTGGCGACCGGAGCGCAGGGATCCTCGTGTACTGGAGTACACGAGGATCCCGAGCACCGCTCGGCATCGGATCACGGCCTCGCAGTAAGCCCATGAGCAGGTTTTAGAAGGAGTGGCTGATGCCGGTGTAGGCCCCGTTTTGGTTCTGTCCCGGCAACGGATTATTGTTGGTCGCTTCCACCGAGAAGTTGGCATTGCTGCTATTGCGCACCGTGCCCATGCCGACATACAGCAACGTGCGCTTCGACAGCGCATAATTCGCGCCGGCCATGAACAGGTTGGCGCTGCCGCCGCCCTTGTTGACGTTCACGCGGAACACCGAGCCGATCAGCGTCAGTGCGGGCGTCACCTGATAGTTGGCGCCGATCCAGTAATGATTGGCCTTGTCCGACGCCGTCGCCGCGGCGTCCGGTGCCCGCAGGTTTTCATAACCGGCGAACAGCTTGAGCTTGTCGAGGGTCAGCGTGCCGCCCAGGATCAACTCCTTGGAGGTGTCGAACACATCGACGAAACGACCATTGGCGTCGCGCACCACGTCATAAATCGCGCGCAGCTCGACGGTCTGGTTGGCATACACCAGCGAGACGCCGTCCTTGCGTTTCTTGGTGAGCGAGCCGGCCTGTTCGCCCAGGCTGGTTTGCACCGTCGCATTGAAGCCGCCCCAGGTTGGCGTCTGGTATTCGATCACATTGTCGGCGCCTTGCCAGTTGCGGCCGCGCACCAGGGTCGCCGTGCCGATGAATTGCTGGCCGGTCGGATCGAGGAACCAGATGTCGTTGTCGATGAACAGGTTCTTGCCGAGTTTGAGCGAACCGGCGCTGCCGGCCAAGCCGACATAAGAGCGACGATTGAACAGCGCGGAGCCGTTGGTGGAACCCTTGGTGGCATCAAAACCTGATTCGAGCAGGAAGAAGGCGCTCAGTCCGCTGCCGAGGTCTTCGGTGCCCTTGAAACCGATCATGCTAGTGCCCCATTGATTGCCTGAGCCGCGCCACAAGCTGCCACTGTTGCCGCCGGTAGTGGCCACGTTCGACTGATAGTCGATACCCGCATCGACGCGGCCGTAGACGGTCACGCTGCTTTGCGCGTGGGCGCTGGTCGCGGCCAGACTAGCCAGTCCCAGCAAGGCGCCGGCGACGGCGCGCGTCATTTTTTTGGTGTTGATGGATGTGTTCTGCCCATGGGTGTTGCAAATGCTATGTGTCGTGCTCTGCATGAGAATCTCCGAGTTTTATGGTTGTTGTTTTGCTTTTTCTGCTTATAGGCACGGACCTGACAAGACGAACGGTCCGCGGTAAGACGTGGCGTATCAGTGGTGGTGGCAGTTTCCTCCTGTCAATTTTTTCATTTCATTTGTAAAATGAATTTTTAGTTTTTGAGTCGGGAAAAATTTGCGATTCTGCGATGCCTGTTTCGATATCCATTCGGTATAAATTGGTTATCGCTCCACACTACATCAAGGCAATGTAGCGTTCAGCGACTGGATATTAGCAAAGTAAACTCAAATATAAAATTAAATTTTATTGATGAATTTAAAACTGCGTGTGATAATCGCCACACAGTAAAAGACAAGGTCGGCATCAGCGCTCATTAAAAGAAGCGCGGCAGGCCGCAACGGAGACAGGAACGCCGCTGGATAGGATGGCGCGCCGCAGTGCGCGTCGCCACCGCTGATTTCCCTCCATCACATTTGACAGAGACGATGACCAAGATCACCTCCATGCGCGTACTGGACGTACGTTTCCCGACTTCCCAGACACTCGACGGTTCCGACGCCATGAATCCGGATCCGGATTACTCCGCCGCCTACGTCATCCTGGAAACCGACCAGGCCGGCCTCGCCGGTCACGGCCTGACCTTCACCATCGGCCGCGGCAACGAGATCTGTTGCGCCGCCATCAAGGCAATGGAGCATCTGGTGGTCGGCCTCGACCTGGCCTGGGTCGCCGCAGACATGGGCCGCTTCTGGCGCGCCATCACTTCCGACAGCCAGTTGCGCTGGATCGGCCCGGATAAGGGCGCGATCCACCTCGCCACCGGCGCCGTGGTCAACGCGGTCTGGGATTTGTGGGCCAAGGCCGAAGGCAAGCCGCTATGGAAACTGGTGGCCGACATGTCGCCCGAAGAATTCGTGCGTTGCATCGACTTCCGCTACCTCACCGACTGCATCACGCCGGAAGAAGCACTGGCGCTGCTGCGTGCGCAAGCCCCCGGCAAGGCCGAACGCATCCGCCTGCTGGCGCAGAACGGTTACCCCTGCTACACCACCTCGGCGGGCTGGCTCGGTTACGACGACGCCAAGCTGCGCCGGCTTTGCCAGGAAGCCGTCGACAGCGGCTTCAACCACATCAAGCTCAAGGTCGGCCGCGATCTCGCCGACGACAAGCGCCGCGTCAGCATCGCGCGTGAAGTCATCGGCCCCGACCGTCATTTGATGATCGACGCCAATCAGGTGTGGGAAGTGGATCAGGCGATCGCCTGGGTCAACGAACTGGCCTTTGCCAAGCCGTGGTTCATCGAAGAGCCGACCAGCCCGGACGACGTCGAAGGCCATCGCAAGATCCGCGAAGGCATCGGCGCCGTCAAAGTCGCCACCGGCGAAATGTGCCAGAACCGCGTGCTGTTCAAGCAATTCATCATGCGCGGCGCCATCGATGTCGTGCAGATCGACTCTTGCCGTCTGGGCGGCGTCAATGAAATCCTGGCGGTGATGCTGATGGCGGCCAAATACAAGTTGCCGGTCTGTCCGCACGCCGGCGGTGTCGGCCTGTGCGAATACGTGCAGCATCTGTCGATGATCGACTACGTCTGCATCGCCGGCACCACCGAGGGACGCGTGACTGAATACGTCGATCATCTGCACGAGCACTTTATCGATGCCTGCGTGGTCAAAGGGGCAGCCTATATGCCGCCGAGCGCACCGGGTTTTTCGATTACGATGAAACCCGAGTCGCTGGCGCAATATCGCTTTCGCGGCTAAGCAAAAATCATAAAAAAATAACAAGTAAAACGGAAGACGGAGACAGACGTGGATTTACATCTCAAAGACAAGGTCGTGATCGTGACCGGCGGCGCCTCCGGCATCGGCGCCGCGATCTCGCTGCAACTGGCAGGCGAAGGCGCGATCCCCGTCGTGTTCGGCAAAAGCCCGCCGGGCGAGGCTTTCAAGGAGCAGTTGCTGAAGCTGCAAGCCAAGGCGCGCTTCTTTCTGCTCGACCTGGCCGACGAAGACAAGTGCCGGCAGGCCGTGGCGGAAACCGTGCGTGAATTCGGCCGCCTCGATGGCCTCGTCAACAACGCCGGCATCAACGACAACGTCGGCCTCGACGCCGGCCGCGCCGCCTTCATGCAGTCGCTGGAAAAAAACCTGATCCACTACTACGTCATGGCGCATTACTGCGTGCCGCATTTGAAGCGCACGCACGGCGCCATCGTCAACGTCTCGTCCAAGACCGCCGTCACCGGCCAGGGCAACACCAGCGGCTATTGCGCATCGAAGGGCGCGCAACTGTCGCTCACGCGCGAATGGGCGGCGGCGCTGGCAGACGACGGCGTGCGCGTCAATGCGCTGATCCCGGCGGAAGTGATGACACCGCTGTATGAACGCTGGATTTCCAGCTTCGACAACCCGCAAGAAAAGCTCGCCGCCATCGCCAGCAAGATCCCGCTCGGCAAGCGCTTCACGACGTCCGAAGAAATGGCCGATACGGCCGTCTTCCTGTTGTCGGACCGCGCTGCACACACCACCGGCCAATGGGTATTCGTCGACGGCGGTTACACCCATCTCGACCGTGCGCTGACCTGAGGAGCGCGCCATGCGTTACTGCCTCGCCCTGGATTTGCAAGACGACGCGGCGCTGATCGCGCGGTATGAAGAACATCATCGCCAGATCTGGCCCGAGATCGCCGCGCACCTGCGCCGCCACGGCGTGAGCGGCATGGAGATTTACCGCCTCGGCACGCGCATGATGATGATCATGGACACCGACGACGCGCGCTATGACGCCGCCGCCATGGCGCAGGCGATGCAGGACGATCCCAAAGTGCAGGAGTGGGAAGCCTTGATGTGGCAATTCCAGGCGCCGACGCCGTGGACGCCGCAAGGAGAAAAATGGGTGCCGATGAACAAGATCTTTGATCTCGGCAAGCAGTAGCGAACAAGCGCAGGGCAAGACCGCAGCACAACACAGCCAGGCAATAAGACCAGGCTGGTTTGCATCAACGAGGCAGGCATGCAATCAGAACAGACAGAGACTACGGCAGGGCAGGGATCGGCATATCTGATCTCGCTGCGCAACGTGACCAAACGCTTCCCCGGCGTGTTGGCGCTGGACAATTGCCAGCTTGACCTGCTGCCCGGCGAGGTGCACGCGCTCATGGGCGAAAACGGCGCCGGCAAATCGACGCTGATGAAAATCCTTTCGGGCGTTTATCAAAAGGATGACGGCCAGATCATCGTCGACGGCAAGGAAGTCGCCATCGACGGCCCACGCGCCGCGCAAGAGCTCGGCATCGGCATCATCCATCAGGAACTCAACCTGATGAATCACCTGAGCGCCGCGCAAAACATCTTCATCGGGCGTGAGCCGCGCGGCCGTTTCGGCGTCTTCCTCGACGAAGAGACCCTGAACCGCCAGACTGCCGAGATTTTCGAACGCATGCGTCTGAAGCTCGATCCACGCACCAGGGTCGGCGAGCTGACGGTGGCCAAACAGCAGATGGTGGAAATCGCCAAGGCGCTGTCCTTCAATTCACGCGTGCTGATCATGGACGAGCCGACCGCCGCGCTCAACAACGCCGAAATCGACGAGCTGTTCCGCATCATCCGCGACCTGCAAACGCAAGGTGTGGGCATCGTCTACATCTCGCACAAGATGGATGAGCTGCGCCGCATTTCCAATCGCGTCACCGTCATGCGCGACGGCAAATACATCGCCACCGTGCCCACCGAAGAAACGCCGATCGACACCATCATCAGCATGATGGTCGGTCGCCAGCTCGACAGCGCCGGTCCGGTCGTGGCGGACACTTCGGCCAACCAGGTGGTGCTCGAAGTCAAAGGCCTGTCGCGCGGCCAGGCGATCCGCGATGTCAGCTTCCAGTTGCGCAAGGGGGAGATCCTCGGCTTTGCCGGCCTGATGGGCGCCGGCCGCACCGAGGTTGCGCGCGCCATCTTCGGCGCTGATCCGCTCGATGCCGGTGAGATCTTCATCCACGGTGGCAAGGCCGTGATCAAGTCGCCCGCCGACGCAGTGGCGCACGGCATCGGTTACCTGTCGGAAGACCGCAAGCATTTTGGCCTCGCTACCGGCCTCGATGTGAAGGCCAACGTGGTCATGTCGAGCATGAACCGTTTCTTGAAGAGGGGTGTGTTCCTCGACCAGGCCGCGATCCGCAGCACCGCGCAAAACTATGTACGCCAGCTCGCCATCAAGACGCCGTCGATCGACCAGCCGGCGCGCCTGCTGTCGGGCGGCAACCAGCAAAAGATCGTGATCGCCAAATGGTTGCTGCGCGATTGCGACATCTTGTTTTTTGATGAGCCGACGCGCGGCATTGACATCGGCGCCAAGAGTGAAATCTACAAACTGCTCAACACGCTGGCCGAACAAGGCAAGGCCATCGTCATGATTTCCTCGGAGCTGCCCGAAGTGCTGCGCATGAGCCACCGCGTACTGGTCATGTGCGAAGGCCGCATCACCGGTGAGCTCAGCGCGGCCGAGGCCTCGCAAGAAAAGATCATGCAACTGGCGACACAGCGCCCGTCCGCCGTTGCGGTTACCACTACACATTAAAGAAGACGAGCATGGCAACTACTCCCAATCCACTGTCGCAAGCGAATCTGAACATGACATCCACTCCCGATTCAAACAAAGGCGCTGACGCCGGCGCAGGTGGTTTGCGCGCGCGCCTGTTCCATCCCTCGACGCGACAAAAGCTGCTGGCCTTTGCCAGCCTGCTGGCGCTGATCGTGTTCTTCAGTTTCGCCAACGAAAACTTCCTGCAGGTCGACAATCTGGTCAGCATCCTGCAATCGACCGCCGTCAACGGCGTGCTGGCGATTGCGTGCACCTTTGTGATCATTACCGCCGGCATCGACTTGTCGGTCGGCACCATGATGACCTTTTGCGCGGTGATGGCCGGCGTGTTCCTGACCTACTGGGGGTTGCCGATCTATTTCGGCATCTTCGCGGCGATCTTCTTCGGCGCACTGTGTGGCTGGTCTTCGGGCATGCTGATCGCCAAGCTCAAGGTGCCGCCCTTCATCGCTACGCTGGGCATGATGATGTTGCTCAAGGGGTTGTCGCTGGTGATCTCCGGCACCAAGCCGATCTACTTCAATGACACGCCGTCGTTTTCGCAAATCTCGCAAGAGTCGCTGATCGGCGACCTGATCCCGGCGCTGCCGATTCCCAACGCAGTGCTGATTTTGTTCCTGGTCGCCATCGGCGCCGGCATCATCCTCAACAAGACCGTGTTCGGCCGTTACACCTTCGCGCTGGGCAGCAACGAAGAAGCGCTGCGCCTGTCCGGCGTCAAGGTCGATTTCTGGAAGATCGTGGTCTATACGGTGAGCGGCGCCATCTGCGGCATCGCCGGTCTGCTGATCGCGTCGCGCCTGAATTCCGCGCAACCGGCACTGGGCCAGGGCTATGAACTCGACGCCATCGCCGCCGTGGTGATCGGCGGCACTTCGCTGTCGGGCGGCACCGGCACCATCCTCGGCACCATCATCGGCGCTTTCATCATGAGCGTGCTGATCAACGGCCTGCGCATCATGTCGGTGGCGCAGGAATGGCAAACGGTGGTCACCGGCGTGATCATCATCCTGGCGGTATACATGGATATTTTACGCCGCCGTCGCCAATAACCTGCCCACGATCTTACTGCGCGGCCGCCACCGGCTGACGACCGCTCGCTACAGATCGTGAACAGGTTCTGCATTTCGCTATACCCGCTGTTTTATATCAACCAAGGAGACTTAAAAATGATAAAGAGAAGAGCACTCAACATTGCCATCGGTTTGACTTTCGCCATGGGCCTGGGCAGCGTCGCACACGCTGAAGACATCTACATTCCGCTGATTTCCAAAGGCTTCCAGCATCAGTTCTGGCAGGCCGTGAAAGCCGGTGCCAACCAGGCTGCGGCCGACTACAAGGTCAAGGTGACGTTCGAAGGTCCGGAAACCGAAGCCATGGTCGACAAGCAGATCGACATGCTGTCCGCCGCCCTGGCCAAGAAGCCGCAAGCGATCGGTTTCGCTGCGCTCGACAGCAAGGCCGCCTTGCCGCTGCTGAAGAAGGCGCAAGCAGCCAAGATCCCGGTGGTCGCGTTTGACTCCGGCGTCGATAGCGACATTCCAGTCACCACCGCCACCACCGACAACAAGGCCGCTGCAGCGTTGGCCGCCGACAAGATGGCCGAGTTGATCGGCAAGGAAGGCGAAGTCGCCGTGGTTGCGCATGACCAGACCAGCCGCACCGGCATCGACCGTCGCGATGGTTTCGTCGATCGCATCAAGTCGGCTTATCCGAAGATCAAGATCGTCAGCATCCAGTATGGCGCCGGCGATCAGCTGAAGTCGACCGAAGTCACCAAGTCCATCTTGCAAGCCTATCCCAAGCTCAAGGGCGCTTTCGGCACCAATGAAGGTTCCGCCATCGGCGTGCTGAACGGCGCCAAGGAAATGAAGCGCAAGCTTGTCATCGTCGGCTTCGATTCCGGCAAGCAGCAAAAAGATGCGATCCGCGACGGCCAGATGGCAGGCGCGATCACGCAAAATCCGGTCGGCATCGGCTACAAGACGGTGGAAGCTGCAGTCAAGGCGCTCAAGGGCGAGAAGCTGCCGAAGATCATCGACACCGGCTTCTACTGGTACGACAGGAGCAACATCGCCGATCCGAAGATTGCCGCGGTGCTGTACGACTGATCATCGGATCAGCTACCCGGATGGTCGGGTGATCCATTGAAGAACCGATGCCGGTCTGTATCTGCACAGTGTGCAATGCAGGCCGGCATATTTGCTGTTACGTGTTGAATCCTTCGTTATCTCAATCAAGCCATGACACTGCGCATCGATGCACATCAGCATTTCTGGCGCTATCGCGCTGAAGATTACCCCTGGATAGGCGCCGGCATGGACGTACTGGCGCAAGACAAATTGCCGGACGACTTGCTGCCCTTGCTGCGCGATCATGAGATCGTCGCCAGCATCGCCGTGCAGGCGCGCTCCGGCCGCGAAGAAACGCGCTTCCTGTTGGACCTGGCAAAAGATTGCGATTGGATCGCCGGCGTGGTCGGCTGGGAAAACCTGGCGGTAGCCGATCTCAGCGAGCGCCTGTCCGAATGGCATGCCGGCGACAAGCTGCTCGGCTTTCGCCACCAGGTGCAGGACGAGGCTGATGCGCGCACCTTCCTCGAACACGCTGATTTCAATCGCGGCGTGGCGCTGCTGCAAGCAAAACATTACGTCTACGACGTGCTGGTGTTCGAACGACAATTGGTTGACACGCAGGCGTTCTGCGCGCGCCATGATCAGCATTGGCTGGTGCTGGATCATCTCGGCAAACCGGCGCTGCGCGAATTTGCGCAGGGCGATGCGGCGCTGACCCGTTGGAAAAAAGAATTGCAGGCGCTCGCCAAGCTGCCTCATGTCGCTTGCAAGTTATCGGGACTGGTGACCGAAGCCGATTGGCACAACGGCCTGCAGCAAGCTGACTACGACCACATCCGCATCTGCCTCGACACCGCGCTGGAAGCATTCGGTCCGCAACGCCTGATGTTCGGGTCGGACTGGCCGGTGTGCCTGCTGGCGGCGTCCTACGGCCAGGTCGCGGCCCTGGTTGCCGACTGGGCCGAGCGCAATCTGAGTCGCGACGAACAAGCCGCACTGTGGGGCGGTACGGCGGCGCATTGCTATGGCATCGTGCGCTGAGCACGGCTTTTGATGCGGACAAGCGCCGGCCGTCATTCGCCTTGCAGCAATTGCAGCGGCGCATGCAATTCGCGCAGGGCCGAGCGCTGCAGCGACGGCTGAGCCACGAAGGTCAGCAGCCATTCCTGCAAATAGGTTGGCCCCGGCGTGGTCTTGCTGCCGGACAAACGCTGCCAGCCGCGCACGATCATGCCGTCGGCATGCATGCTCAACAACTGCGGCTCGTACAAGGGCGGCAACAACAATACCGTGGCGCCATCGTCGGCCTTTTGCGCGGACAGCGTCATCTGGCGCGTGGTGCCGGCCAGGCTCATGCCGACCACGCCCGTGAAGCCGGCGTCGGCAGCGATCTCCGCGTCGGAGCGGCGGATTCCATCCGTTCTGAATTGTCTAATTATACTGTACATAAAAACAGTATATTCCAAACTACTTCAACGACGCAATACGAAATACAAGAGCAATAAATTCGATGGGGGCATGTTTCTGCGCGTCACAAATGCAGGTGCAGGAAGGCGGTAATCTCGTCTTCCATCTGGCGATGGATGGCGGCCCTGTCCACGCCAGGCGCATCGTCGCACAACACCGGCGCCTGCGCCGCCAGCGCGGCGGGGCAGGGATCGAGAAAAACGAAATGTCGGCCCGGCACGAGCAGGTCACGCGGCTGCTCGGGCAAGTTGGCAACCAGCGCCGTGGCGTTCGGCAGGGCGGGCAGGTAAGTGCTGTCGGCTGGGTGGTAGAGCAACACCGGCAGGCGCACCGCCTTGAGTGCATCGGCGTCGAACAGGATCGCCAACGGATCCATCAAGACGATGGCCTTGAGCGCATGGCTTGGTTTGAATTGCCAGGCTGGCATGGCGGCCGTGTTGTCGTCATGCGCACGATCGCCGCAGGAAGCCCGGTCTTGCGCGTGTGTGGCGCAATAGCGCTCGGCCAGTGTGAAATCCGGCACGGCGCCGGCCATTGCCAGCGCGGTGTAACCACCCGCCGAAAAACCGATCATGCCGATACGCGCGGCATCCAACTGCGCGGCGAAGCGGACGTCGCGCAGCACGGTGTCGAGCGCCAGTTCGGCTTGGTGTGGTCTGTCCATCAATGCACGTCCTTGCGCATAGCCGGCAGTGTCGCCGGAAGCGTCGCCGACATGTGTCGGTGCGATGACCACGAAGCCTTCGCGCGCCAACCGCGCTGCCAACTCCCGATGGCCAAACGGCGATCCCGCATGGCCATGCGACAGTACGACCACGGCAAACTTGCCACCGTCGGCAAGCGGCGCATTACGCGTCGCATGGATGGTGTAAGGGCCGGCTCGCCAGTCGGTTTCAGTGCTGCGGCTCGGGTACCAGACGATGGCTTCGAAAGGCGTGGCAGCGGCGACATTGAGGCGCGCAACACCGGCGTGAAACGGTACCTCGGTCGCACCTGCGCACCAGCTCGCCAGCATCAGCACGAGCTGCACGCCGGCATGGCGGAGGAAAGAAGGGCTGGGCATGATGGCTGGTCCTGGCGGATACGGCAATGGTGGCGGAAGGCAGGCAAGCGCCATTGTAGCCGCAGTCTGCCTGGCCTTTGCAACTTGCCGGCGCATATTCATATGCAGAATTATTCGTGGCGGCGATCTTTCCGGCGCATGAGAATCGTCGGATGCATTTTTCCGATTTCCCTGCGCCACCTTTCTCTTCCGGAGTACGCCGCCATGAGCCGTGATTTACTGTTGTTGCTGGAGCCGGGATTCACTGATCCCGATCATCCCGGAGTGCGTTTCATCTGTCCCGACGGCGCACCCATCGAAGGCTTGCTGGCCGGCGATCCGGGCAAGCTCGCGGCGCTTGACATCCAGCGCCTGCCGTTCGCCAAGCCGCGCCAGGTTGTGGTGGACGCGCTGGACGCCGAGCATCAAAGCTTGCCGGTGCTGATCCTCGGCGACGAGCAGCCGCTACCCGCCGATGCGCAACATGTGCAGCAACTGGGCGAGAAGCATTTCGTGACTGATACCCACCGCATCCTCGACCTGCTGGCCGAGCGCCATGGCTTCTTCAAGCTGCACTGAGTCACATCCCTCGCGCTGACGTCGACCGGCGTCGCCGCCATCCTTGCCCGGAGATCATCCCATGAGCGACAACAGCGCGCGACCGCGTCAGCTGCACCTGAACATCAACGTATTGCATTCGGGCTTCGTGCCCTCGGCGTGGCGTTTGCCGGATGCCGATCCGCACGCCTTCATCGACGTCGGCCATTACATCCGCGTGGCGCAAATTGCCGAGGCCGCCAAGTTCGATGCAGTGTTCCTGGCCGACAATGCCGCCATCGTCGAGCAGATCGACTTTCGCCCCATCACCGCGCTGGAGCCGACCGTGCTGCTGGCCTGCGTGGCCGCGGCGACTACCCACATCGGCGTGATCGGCACAGCTTCGACCAGCTACAACGAGCCCTACAACATTGCACGCCGTTTCTCTACGCTCGACCATGTGAGCAAGGGGCGCGCAGGCTGGAATGTGGTGACCACCGCCGACCTGCCTTCGGCGCGCAACTTCGGGCGCGACACCGTGCCGGACCACGGCGTGCGTTATGCGCGTGCGGACGAATTCACCAGGGTCGTCAAAGCCTTGTGGGATAGTTGGGAAGACGATGCGTTGGTCGGCGACAAGGCCGGCGGCCGCTTCATCGACACCGACAAGGTGCAGCCGATCGCGCATCGCGGCACGCATTTCTCGGTACAAGGTCCGCTGAACCTGCCACGCGCGCCGCAAGGCCACCCGGTGCTGGTGCAAGCCGGCGGCTCTGCGGACGGCCGCGATCTGGCGGCGCGCCATGCGGAGGCGGTGTTCTCGGCTTCGCAGTCGTTCGAAGAATCGCTGGCCTACGGACGCGAAATCAATGCGCGCGCGGCCGCGTATGGACGCGGTGCGCATGCGGTCAACATCTTCCCCGGGCTGACCACCATTATCGGCGCCACCGAAGCCCAAGCGCGGCAGCGCCGCGATGAGTTGATCGACATGATTCCCTGGAGCTATAGCATCAAGCGCCTGGCTGGCATCCTCGGCGTCGCGCCGGAGCGCATCAAGCTCGACGCACGTCTGCCGGACGATATCGCGCTGCCCAATAACGGTAACGGCAACCACACCTTCTTCAACGCCACGCTGGCGCAAGCGCGCCTGCACGGCTATACCGCGCGGCAACTGGTGTATGCGCTGGCGGGTGGCGGCGGGCACCGCGTCGTGGTCGGCACGCCCGAACAAATCGCCGACGATATCGAACATTGGTTCAAGGGCGGCGCCGCTGACGGTTTCAACCTGATGCCTGATGCGCTGCCGAGCGGCTTGCAGGATTTTACCGACGGCGTCGTGCCGATCCTGCAGCAGCGTGGCATTTTCCGGCGCGACTATGAAGGAAGCACCTTGCGTGAACATCTGGGCTTGGCGCGTCCGGGCGGACGCAAGGGAATCGCCGCGGCAGCGTAACCGGCAAGCCGGCGCGCCTGAGTAAATCAGACGCGCCATACACCTCACTCAATGCTTGTGGTCCAAGCGGCGCGACAGCTTCTCGCCGACCAGCTGGATGAGGGATACCAGCGCAATCAAAATCACGATCACTTCAAACATCACGCGCGTCTCGTAACGCTCATATCCATACCGGATCGCCAGGTCGCCGAGACCACCAGCGCCCACCGCTCCTGCCATGGCCGAAGCGTTGATCATGGCAATCACGCTGACCGTCATGCCGCCGACGATGCCGGGCAGCGCTTCAGGCAGCAACACGTGGCGCACGATATGCCAGCGCCGGCAACCCATGGCGCGCGCGGCTTCGATCAGGCCGGGGGCGACGTCATTGAGACTGACTTGGGCAATGCGCGCATAGAAGGGAATCAGGTACACCGTCAGCGGCACCACTGCGGCCCAGGTGCCCAGCGTGGTGCCGACCAGGAACCGCGTCATCGGCAACAGCGCCACCAACAGGATGATGAAGGGTACCGAGCGAAAGGCGTTGACCACGATCGACAGGGCGCGATGCAGGCGCGGTTTCGGATACAAGCCTTGTCGGGTGGTGATCGTCAACACCACGGCCAGCAACAAACCGAGACTGATGGCGATCACCGCCGAGGCGCCGACCATCAGCAAGGTCTGCCAGAAAGCCTGGAAATATTTATCAAGCGCGGGCAGGGACATAACCTAAAACCTCAATAAAATCGGCGCCATGGCCGTTGGCGAGCGCGCCATGCGCCCTGATGGCTTGCCATGACGCTGCCGGCAGCGACACCAGCAGGCTGCCTTGGGCATGGCCGCGAATGCGATCGAGACCGCCGTGGATCAGGGTGGCGTCGGGGCCGAGCAGGGCCAGGTGTTGCAGGCTTACGCCTTGCGGTTGGGCTGCGCCATTGAAGCGCAAGCTGAGCAGTGCATCACCGGGGCGGCCTTCGAGGTCGTCCACCAGTTGCGCCGCGAGATCGGCCGGCAAACCATGCTGCAACGGCCGCAGCAAGGCCCGCGTGGCTTGCGCCTGCGGATCGCCGAACACGCGCCAGACCTCACCCAGTTCCACCAACCGGCCCTGGTCGAGCACCAGCACGCGCTCGCAGATTTCACGGATGACCGCCATGTCATGTGTGATCAGCACCACCGTCAGGCCCATCTTGCTGCTGATGTCGCGCAGCAGCGCCAGGATGGCTTGCGTCGATTCCGGGTCGAGCGCCGAAGTCGCTTCATCGCATAGCAGGATTTCAGGCTCATGCACCAGTGCGCGGGCGATACCGACGCGCTGCTTCTGGCCGCCCGAGAGTTTGGATGGATACACATCGGCCTTGTCGCTCAGTCCCACCAGCTCCAGCAGCGCATCCACGCGCGCGCGGATCTGCGCGGGTTTGACGCCGGCCACGCGCAAGGGCAGGCCGACATTCTCGCGCACGGTCTTGGCCGAGAGCAGGTTGAAATGCTGGAAGATCATGCCGACGCGGCGGCGCAATGTGACCAACGCGTCTTCAGCAAGGCCGCCGACGTTGACGCCGTTGATGGCAACCCCGCCGGCGTCAGGTGTTTCGAGCGCGTTGATGGTGCGTAGCAGGGTTGATTTGCCGGCGCCGCTGCGGCCGATGATGCCGAAGATCTCGCCGCGCGTGACCGTGAAGGACACTTCGCGCAGCGCGTGTACCGGCCCGGCCGGCGCTGCGTATTGCCGCGAGAGGCGTTCAAACACCAGGTGCGGCTGGCCGGCCGCGGCCGCTACACCCGCGCTCCTGGCGAGGGGCTGCTCGGGCGTCGGCGCCAGCAGGCTGGCCTGCGCGCCGATCAGGGCGGCGATGCTCAAAATACCGGCAGCACCGAGCCGCCGAATTGCTTCTTGATGAATTGCCGCACTTCTTCCGATTGATAGGACTTCACCAGTGGCGCTACCCAGGCGGCGTTCTTGTCCTGGTCGCGCACCACGAGGACGTTGACGTAGGGATTGTGTTCCAGCTTTTCGACGGCAATGCCGTCGCGCGTGGCGATCAGGCCGACCTGGTAAGCGAAGGTGTTGATGATCGCCGCCGCATCCACGTCTTCCAGTGCGCGCGCCAATACTACCGAAGCCGATTCGATGAGGGTGATTTTCTTTTTATAGGCGGTGATGTCGCTCAGCGTTGCGGTGCCGGTGAAAGGATCGAAGCCTTCGCGCAAGCTGATGAAGCCGGCGTCGCGCAAGATCACCAGCGCGCGGGTCTGGTTGCTCGGATCATTCGGAATGGCGATCTTGGCGCCGTCCGGCAAATCCTTGAGCGACTTGTATTTCTTGGAATAAAACGCGATCGGCGAAATGATGGTGTTGCCGACGATACTCAGCTTGTAGCCGCGTTGCTTGATCTGGTCGCGCAGGAAAGGGATGTGCTGGAACGAGTTGGCCTCCAGGTCGCCGTTGTTGAGCGCCTCGTTGGGGCTGGCCGCGCCCGAGATCACCACCGCTTCGACGTTGAGGCCGTTCTTCTTGGCGACCTTGGTGACGACTTCCCAGATCTGTTCGTCGACACCGCCGCGCACGCCCACGCGCAAGGTCTTGGGATCGGCGCTGTGCGCCAGGCCGGCGAAGCAGAGCAAGGCTGCCGCAAGCACGGCATGGACGCGAAATCGATAATGCATGGTGTTTCCCTTTATGTTTGTGGTCTTGCTGTGTTGTGGGTTTATTTGGTCTTGAAGTAATCGGGCAAGCGGAAGCCGTCATAGAAACGATCTGCGCGTATCGCGTTCTGGAAGGTGTCGGAACGGTAAGCCTCGACGATGTCGCGCGCATATTGGTCGGACTGTTTGCTCTTCTTCACCGCCAACACGTTGATGTAGGCCGGCGTCATGTCTTCCAGGATGAAGGCTTCCGACAACTTCAGTTTGGCGAAGATGGCGAAGTTGCCCTGGATCGCGACGAAGTCGGCGTCGTCCAGCGCACGCGGACCTTGCGCGTTTTCCAGCAACAGCAGTTTCAGGCCGACCTTGTTCTCGACCACGTCGAGTTCGGTGACGTCGACCGGGTTGGCATTTTCCTTGATGCGTATCCAGCCCAGGCGCTGCAAAATCCACAGCGCGCGTTGCAAGTTGACCGGATCGTTCGGCACCGCCACCGTGAAGCCCTTCTTGAGGCCGTCGAGGCTGCGGTGTTTTTTCGAATACAGGCCCATCGGCGGCGTCGGCACTTGCACGATGCCGACCAGGTCGGTCTTGTTGCGGTCGTTATAGGATTTCAGGAACACCGAATGCTGCATCACATTGGCATCGATATCGCCTTTGAACACGGCGCTATTGGCTTCCAGGCCGGTGCTGAACTCGTAGTACTTGATCTTGTAACCCTTCTTTTCCAGCTCAGGTTGCACGCCGATCTTGAATTCGTCGATGTAAGGACCGGGCACGAAGCCGACGCGCAGTTCTGGTTTTTGCGGCGCGGCCATTGCTGGCAGCGCGCATGCCCAGAAGAGCGTTAATGCCAATATTGCCAATGATTTTCTTAGCCCGGCGTGCATGATCGGAGTCGTTTTCTGTCAGGGGTGGATAACAGGCGGACAAGCCACAACGCTGCCGGGGCAGGGCGTCGCAGGATGGCGCGAAGATCCAGTGTAGAGAGAGCCGGCGATCGGACAAACGAATGAATTCGCATGTCCATATGCGGAAGTTTTCAGCGCGTCATGGCGCCACGGCCGGGCCGGCGACCGCAGCGATCGCCGGCCTCACGATCACGCTCACGCGTAAGAAAATCCGAAGCGCTCGTTGGGGGCGTTGTCGTTGAGGTGGTAGTCGCCGATGGCCGCTTCGCGTTGCGTGGCCGGGTTGTGCGAAGCCAGCGTGCGCGCATTGCGCCAATGGCGATCAAGCCGGCGCTTGTCGCTGGTGGCCGAGGCGCCGCCGACTTCGAACAGCAGCGTGCTGGCTTCCAGCACCTGGCCGATGATCACCTGTTGCGCCTGGAAGGTCTGCACGTCCAGCGCGATGTAATCCTCGGTGGTTGCGGTGCCGGCCTTGCGCGCCTGGTGGACGTTTTCGATGGCAGTGGCAATCGCATTCACCAGTTGCTCGGCCGACCACGCCAGGCTGGCCAGGCGTCCTACCACGCGATGCACCAGTGGATTTTCGCGCGGGTTCGACTGGCCCGGCACGCCGAAGGTACGGGTGCGCGCCTGCGTGAAAGCCACCGCGTCGCGCTGCACGGCGCGTGCGATGCCGGCCAGTGTGGCCAGGTGCACGGTCTGGTAGAAAGCGGTGATGATGGTGTTGCGGCGCGGCTGCGACACATGATAACGATCAAGGATCTGCTGCTGCGTGATCAGCACCTTATCGAAACGCGTAGTGCCGCTGCCGGTCAGGCGCTGGCCGAAACCGTCCCAGTCGTCCACGCGGGTGACGCCCGGCGTATCGCTGCGAACCAGCACATTGAGATCGGATTGCTCGTCGTGCGCGCGCACCAGGATCCAGTCTGCATACAGGGTGCCGGTCGAATAGTATTTCTCGCCGTTGAGCAGGAAGTGATCCGGGCGCTTGTCGGGATCGGGCGTGAGCGTGACCGAGTTGCTGGTGGTGCCGGTGCGTTCGGAGGCGGCCGCGCCGAAGGTCTCGCCCTTGCCGATCACGCCGAGCCAGTGGCGGGTGTCTTCATCATCCTTGCGTTCCAGCAGCAGCTCGGTATAGCCGGCGTTGACGCGCAGGATTTGCGGCAGGTTCGATTCGGCTTCGGCCAGGCGGATCAGCAGGCTGAAGAATTGCGGCAGCGTGACGCCGCTGCCGCCTTGTTCCACCGGCACGCGCAGCGCCGTGAAGCCGCTGTCCTTGAGCCATTGCACGGCTTCATAAGGCAGCTCGCGACCGTTCTCGCGGTCGATGCTGCCTTCTGCGATACGCGCAAAGACGTCGTTGAAACGCGTGAACAATGCGTCCGATGCGGCTTGGCTGCTTGCTTGAGTCATGGTTACCTTTTCGCGGATGTGGATTGCTGCAGGGAGCGCGGGCGCGATCCGCAAGAGGAGTGGAAATCGCTGCGCCAGGCGATGGATTATCTGGCAGCAAAACGCGCTTGATAACGAAGATAAACAGATATCGATATGCCCGGCCGCGCCGCCGCCGGGGATGTCAGCCAGGCAGCATGGACGTTTCAATCGTTCTATAAATGGAACGATCTATCCAAATTTTGCCTCCTAGTGCAAATTTGATTCAAAACCTACACTTCAACTCAAGCAATCGCACTTGCAAAACACCGAAGCGAGCGCACCTGCTTCTTACTACCTCTGGCTTTGAAAGCACATTGCTGCGAGGCACTATTGTTAATAAATCAATTTTCGGAGAACCATCATGCGCACCACTACCGCCCGTTTTGACTTGAATGTGAAACAACTCGCCGCCGCCGTGCTGCTGATTGCAGCCGCAGGTAGCAGCTACGCCGCCAACGCTCCTGCCGATGCCGACAAGGCCAGCCAGGCCAGCGTACAACAAGTGAGCAAGCATCAATCGAAGTCGTCGATCAAGCGTCAGGAAATCCAGCAAAAAGTCGCCAACCGCGAACCGCTGAGCTACGCAGAAACACTGTACCTGCGTTAATCCGACGCCGGCACCGATCTACTTATCCCGCCTCACAGAGCAACTTACCAAGGAACCATCATGAACATCAAGAAAATCGCCACAGGCCTGCTTTTCCTCTCCGTTATCGGTAGCGCCATGGCGGAAGAAGCCTATCCGCCAGAAACCCAGGTCACCTCGCACAAGACCCGCGCACAAGTGGTCGAAGAACTGAAGCAGGCGCGCGCCAACGGCGAACTGATCAGCAACGATCTGTATCCGGTGGAAGTGCAACACAAGTCGACCGTGACCCGCCAGGCGGTCAAGGATGAACTCAAGCAAGTCAATCGCAATGCGTCCATCGACAGCGGCGCCTGAGGCTTGCATGACGGACATCGGTATTGATCGTTGCCGCCAGCGCCTCACCAAGTCTCGTTTTACTCCCTTGCAAGATCAGTCGTTCCCCGCCTTCTGATCTTGCAAGCGGATGTCTCTCACAGTGGCTTTACTTCCTGCATTTCAGCGCCGTTCCACGTCTTGTCTTGCTCCTCCAATGCTGTCCTGACAAGGAATGCATTGCAGGAAGGCGAATCATGAAAAAAATTCTCGGCATCTATAGCGGCACCAGGCAGCATCGCATCGGCGATGGCTTGCTGGCGCGCACGCTGTTTTCGCAACGTACGCTGGGCCGGCACGTCAGTCCCTTCCTGGCGCTCGACCATGTCGCGCCGACGCCGGCCGCCGCCATCACCGGCACGGGTAAGCCGCACGCGCATGGCAATTGCAAGATGCTCACCATGGTGCGCCAAGGTCAGTTGGAATATGTCGATGTCGCCGGCAAGAAGACCTTGATCGGCGCCGGTGATGTGCAATGGATGACGCTGTCCGGCGCTGCCGTACCAGGGACATTCCGGCCGCTCGGCGCACGCCGCAATGAGGCCGTCGAGATGCTGCAATTGTGGATAGACCTGCCGCTGTCCGCTGCCGCATGTCCGCAACAGGCACCGTCGGAAAAAATCGTGGCGGCCGCCGCTATCCCGGCGATTGAATTGCCCGATCAGGGCGGCCGCATCCGTGTGATCGCCGGCCAATGCGAAAGCCGTCGCGGCGCCATGCCGACGACGTCTTCCTTCGATGTGTGGGAGTTGCAACTCAAGTCGCGCTGCATGAGCGAACTCAATACGGTAGCAGGTCGCACGCTGCTGTTGGCGGTGCTGAGCGGTTCGCTGATGATCAACGGCGACCAGGTTGCGCGCGGCGGCGAAGTCGTCATGCTGGACCGGCCCGGCGCGGGCCTGTTCCTGGAAACCTACGCCAACACCAGCGCCTTGTTGCTGAGCGGCGAAGCGATCAACGCGGCGGCGATGTCGCCGCCAGTCGCCGACGCAGTGCAGGCATGAGCGCTCAATAGTCCTCCAGTTCTTCGAAACGCTGCGCCAGGAAGTCGATCAGTTGCCGCACCGACGGCAGCAAGAAGCGGCGTGACGAATAGACCGCGTGGATGATGCCCGACTTCGGCGCCCACTCCGGCAGGACCTTGACCAGGCTGCCATTTCTCAATTCATCGATGACCACCATGGTCGGCAAAAACACGATGCCGGCGCCGGCCACGGCTGCGCGCTTCAAGGCGGTAGTGTCGTCCGTCATCAGGCGCGGCGTGTAGCGGATCGAGGCGGTTTCGCCGTCGGTGTTTTCCAGGTACCAGACATGGTCTTCCTGCGGAATGGTCATGCTCAGGCTGGGAAAGCGGTGCAAGTCGGCCGGCACTTCCGGCACGCGGCATTTTTCCAGCAGCGCCGGACTCGCGGTCAGGCACCAGTGGCGCACGCCGAAGGTTTTCAGGACCAGGTCGCTGTCTTCCAGCGGCGGCAGGCGCACGCGCAGCGCGATGTCGACGCCTTCATTGATGACATCGACGCGTCGGTTGGTCGACTCCACCTGCAAGGTCACGCGCGGATGTTCCATCAGAAAATCTGCCAGCATCACGCCCACGCGACCATGCAGCAGCGCCACCGGACAGGTCAGGCGCACCGTGCCTTGCGGTTCGGCGCGATTGCGCTCGATGGCTTCTTGCGCTGCCTCGGCCTCCACCAGCATTGCCTTGCAATGCTCGTAGTAACTCTGGCCGAGCTCGGTCACTGACAGGCTGCGCGTGGAGCGCTGGATCAGGCGCGTACCGAGCCGCTCTTCCAGTTGCGCGATGCGCCGGCTCAGTTTGGATTTGGGAATCCCCAGCGCACGTCCGGCCGCAGCGAAGCCTCGGTGGTCCACCACCTGGGCGAAGTAGTACAGGTCATTGAGGTCCTGCGTCATTTGCTTTCCCTTCCGTTTCTCTTCTCTGCTTTTCTTGTTTTGTCGCGGTCGCGCCAGCGTAGCTGCCGGCGCGATCTTGCTTGTTGTCGCTTGTTGTTGTCCCGATTATGCCGTAGCCGGGCAGCACGCGTGGCGAGGCTTTCATTCAGTAGTTGCAACTAAGTTGCATTAACTGCATAATGCAACACTGTTGCAGAAGTTGCGTCTATGTTTCGATGATGCCGATCTTCCGGAGCATCGCGCGGCGCTTCCTTCTACTCCCTCTCCACGATTGCCAGAAAATGAAAAAACTCTTGCCTGCCCTCGCAGCCTTGTCCCTGTTCGCCTCCATGCCGGCGCAGGCCCATTATCTATGGTCCGAAAATACCGCCAAGGGCAACCTGATCTACTTCGGCGGCGTCGATGAAAACGTGCGCGAAGCTTCGCCGGGGCGCCTGGATGAATTCGCCAATCTGAGCGCGCAACTGCAAAGCAAGAACGGCGCGCTGGCTGAACGCACGCTGAAAAAAACGCATGACGGCTTTGCCAGCAGCGCCACGATCCCGGCCCAGCAAAGCCTGATCGGACAAGATTTGTCGGTGCCGGTCAAGGACTTGAGCGCCTACAAGCTGGGCATCCTGAAACTCAATTTCTACGTACGCCATGTGCAGATCGACCACGCGTTTCCCGCCGCGCTAGCGCTGGATGCAGTACCAACCGGCGTGCCGAACCAGTTGAAGTTCAGCTTCAACAAAGCGCCGCTGGCCAAGTTCAAGGCCAAGCTGATCGCTCCCAACGGCTGGATCAAGGAGCTGCAAACCGACGCCGACGGTCTTGTGAGCATCGCCACGCCCTGGCGCGGCAACTATGTGATCGAGGCCACTTACTTTGAGAACCTCAGCGGCGAGTTCCAGGGCCAGCACTACGAGCGCATCCGCCATCGCCTCGGCCTGACCGTGGTGCAAACCAAAGGCGCCAAGACCTATACGCCTGACTACGCTGCACACCAACACGACGACTAACAATAAAACCGGGAAGTGCATATGAAAAACGCAATCAAACGTGTCGTGAAAAAAAGCGGCCGCTATTCGATCGGCGTGCTGGCTGCGGGTGTGACGCTGAGCGTCGGCGCACAACAGGCCGGCAACGCAGGCGAAAACAGCTTGCCGGAAATCTCGGTGAGCGCGGGCAAGGGCGACGCCAAAAACATCAGCAAGTCCGTGGTCGGCACCGACGCCAGCAGCCTGCCCACCAGCGTCACCGTGATCGAGCGCGCCGAGATTGAGCGCACCAATGTCGGCCGCGATATCTCCGACCTGTTGCGCCGTGTGCCTGGCATCATGGCGCATACCCTGGACCAGGGCGATATCGGCAACTCCATCAAGATGCGTGGATTTTTCAGTTCCTCGCACGGCGCCGATACCGCGGTGTATATCGACGGCGTGCCGCAGAATGTGCCGTCGTCGGCGATCAACCATGGCATGAACGACATGTCGTGGCTGACGCCGGACATGATCGACAGCATCGAAGTGATCAAGGGCCCGTTCTCGGCGCTGTATGGCGACCAGAACCGTGCCGGCGCAGTCAGCATCACCACGCGCAACTTCGCCGAAAACAGCATCGGCGTCACCCTCGGCAGCCAGGGCACCAAGCGACTCAACGCCGTGCTGTCCGGTAAATCGGGACCGATCCAGTCGCTGATCGTCGCCGATCTGTACAAGACCGACGGCTTTCGCGACAACAGCGACGGCCGTCGCGGCAGCATTTTCATCAAGGAGTCGATGATTTACGGCGACAGCCTGTGGGCAGTGCGCGCCGCCTATCAAAAAGCCGACTGGAATGCCGCCGGCTTCCTGAACTTCAACGACCTGAACAGCGGCAAGGTCAGCGACACCCAGCGCGATCCGAGCGCGCCGCCCTTGTGGGGTGACGCCCGTCGCAGCAGCCTGGTGCTGACGCGTGCACCGGCCGGCGGCGCCGAAGGCTTGCGCGTGTCGGCTTATGTCGAAGACTATCAACGCCGCCGCGCCACCGGCGCCAGCACGACAGCGCTCAACGTGGCGCAAGACGATCGTCGCATCATGGGCGCGCGCGGCGTGTATGACATGCTGTTCGGCGACAAGGCGGCGTTGTCGTTCGGCGCCGACGTGCGTCGCGACGTCGGTACGGCGCTCAACCAGAACTGGCCGAACAGCCTGCCCGGAAACAACTACAGCCTCGACCAGGATCTCGATCTGGTGACCTATGGCTTGTTCGCCCAAGGTCAGTACAAGCCGTTTGACAGCCTCAAGCTGTTGGCCGGCCTGCGCCTGGATTCCTTCGACTATGACATCAGCAATCGCACGTTGCCGGCAGCGTCATTGAGCTACCAGCAATCGGTGGCCACGCCCAAGTTTGGCGTGGTGTGGACACCGGTCAGCAGCGTTGACCTGTTCGCCAACAGCGGCAGCGGTTTCCGCTCGCCGGCGCAAAGCGAACTCAGTCCGAGCGGATCGCTGGGGCCTCTGGGCGCGGGTGGCGGTTCATCCTTCCCCGACCTGAAGCCTTCCAAGATCAAGTCTTACGACTTCGGCATCAACGTGCGCGCGACGTCCAAGTGGCATTTTTCAGCAGCCAGCTATCACACCGTCAACGACAATGAAATTGTACAGATTGCGCCGAATGTATTCGGGCCGGTCGGCAATACCACGCGCGACGGTTGGGAGCTGGAGAGCAGTTACGACTTCACCCCCGACTTCAGCATCTACGGCAGCTTCGGCCGCATCATCCGTGCACACATCAATAGCGCCGCGCCGGGCACCACCACCGACCTGTCGGTGCCGCGCGACACCTACAAGGCCGGCGCGGCCTACACCACGCCATTCGCGACGGGCAAGCTGTTGTTCAATGCCGATGCCTATTTCATCTCGGGTGTACCGTATTTCTCCGGCACGCCGTTGGTGAAGAGCTATTCGCGGCCTTACGCGCGCTATGACCTGCGTAGCACCTACCGCATCGGCAAGTTCGACTGGACCGCAGCTTTTGTCTTGCAGCCGCATCAGTACAGCAGCGAAGTGGCGGTCGGCAGCACGGCCGGTCTGCTGATCGATCCGGTTGCCAAGACGCAGGTGACTTTGTCGATGCGCTATCGCTTCTGAGGCAATTGTCGATTCTCGGGTTATCATCAACGCCTGTTGCTGCACTAACCCGAGAAGATCAACATGCATCGCGCCGCCTGGCCCCCACTGACAATTTCCTGATCGCACATCGCTGAAGCGGCAGCTTGCCGCCCGGCGTGTCGCCTGCTTGGCCGGATCGATTCCGGCCATCTTTGTTTCGTCCATTTTTTTGACGCCGCCGGCGGCATAGGACGAAGCACGTCGTCATTGTCATGGAGTTCAAGATGCAATTCATCAATCGCTGGATGGCGTACGCCATTCCCGGCATCCCGCGCACCCTGGTGCAAAAAATTTCACAACGCTATATTGCCGGCGCCACGCTGGCGCAAGCCGTGCAACGGATTCGCAGCTTGAACCGGCAAGGCTTTGGCGTCACCGTCGATGTGCTCGGCGAATCCATCGCCAGCCTGGCGCAGGCCGAAGCGTGCGTCGGCGCCTATCTGGAAACCTTGGAGGCCATCGGCGTTCACGGCCTCGATGCCACGGTCTCGGTCAAGCCGACCGCACTGGGTTTGCTGCTCGACCGACAGTATTGTGAGCAGGCTATGGTGCGCATCGTGCAGGCGGCCGAAAATCACGGCAGCGCAGTCTGTATCGACATGGAAGACGTCAGTTGTACCGATATGGAAATTGCCATGTTCAATGGCCTGCATGCGGGGGGGCGCCAGGTCAGCATCGCGCTGCAAGCTTATCTGCGCCGTACCGGGGCCGACCTCGAAGGCTTGCTGGCGCAAGGCAGCAGGCTGCGCATCTGCAAGGGCATCTATCTGGAGCAGCCGCAGCATCTGGTGCCGGGGACGCAGGGCGATCGTGCCGCCATCAATCCCCATTTCCTGCGGCACGTGGAACGCTGCTTCGACAGCGGCATATTCGTCAGCATCGCCACGCACGATGCCGCGCTGATTCGCCAGATTGCGGCACTGGCGGAACAGCGTGGCATTGCCCGCTCGCGGTTTGAATTCCAGATGTTGCTCGGCGTGTGCGAGCCTTTGCGCGACCAGCTCAAGGCGCAGGGATATGCGGTGCGTATTTATTTACCCTACGGTCGGGACTGGTACGGTTACAGCACGCGGCGCATGAAGGAGAACCCCGCCATTGCCGCGCATGTGGTCAAGGCCATGTTCTTGCGGCGTTAGCAGCGGCGGCCGGCATCAGGCAGCGATATCTTCCTGCATGCCGGTTGCCGTGGACGCTGCACGCTCTGCGCCGGCCGCCGAGCTAAGGCGTTCCCAAAATGCCTGTGCTTGGGTCCCAAGGCGGACCGGACTGCGCAATATCCGTACCTGCAATGGAATGTCGAAGTGCGTACCGCCGGCGCGGATCAGCGTCTTGTTGTTGAGTTCATTGCGCACCATGGTGTGGGGTAGCCAGGCCAACCCCAGTCGGGACAGCGCCATCGCCCGCAAGCCGTCGGCCAGGCTGCTCTGGTGGTAGCGGGCCAGATTCATCGCGGGCAACGATAGCAGCGCATGATCCAATGCCCAGCCGAGCGAACATTCGCCGGAATACCCGAGGAACGACACCGGAGCGGCGCTGTGTCCGTCCAGCGAAAACAGCGGCCTTCCGGCGGCATCGGGGGCGCATACCGGAATCAGGCGCTCGTCTCCCAGTACGATGCAAGGATACTCGGCGTCGCGCCCGCGCAGGCCGGCACGTTCGAATATCGCGTGTGCATCGTCGGCCAGCGTGACGAGGAAATCGGCGCTGCCATTGTTCAGCGCATCGATGCATTCGGGCAGATTGTCGGACGCCACATTGAAGCGTGCCGCTTTGAACTCGCTATGCAGGCGTGGAATCCACTCCGGGAAAAAGATCGCCGACATGACGTGCGGGGCGGCAAAGCGGATTTGCTCGCTACGGTCTTCCAATGAATGCCTGACTGTCTTGCGCAAACCTTCCAACGCATAAGTCACCTCGGTCGCGACCGATTGCAATTGCCGGCCGGCCTCGGTCAATTCCAGTGCTGTCTTGCCGCGATCAAAGGCAGGCGTGCCCAGCCACGCTTCCAATCCCTGAATACGGCGGCTCAGTCCCGAGACGGAGACATGGCAACGCTCCGCCGCCCGGCTGAAACTCTTGGTCTGGCAAAGCACGAGAAAATCTTTCAACGCGGCAAGATCGATCATGATGTTTTGCGTAATTGGCAAAGGTGGGTGGGCTTGATGCAAACCAGCTCACTGCAACAGCCATACTACGCCGCTTTCAACGCAAGGCTTTGCGCAATTCGCAAAGCCTTCGGCAAGACCCGCAACCACGTCAGGGCAGCGCCGGCCTACGATGCATGCACGTCAACATCTGTGGATGCGCCATGCCGACTACCCAAACAAACGACTTATCTCCAGCCGCAATGCCTGGCGTACTCGCGCCGGTGTTGACCCCTTTCGACGCCGACCTGCAGCCCGATGTCGCACTGTTCGTGCGCATGTGCCGCTGGTTGCTCGGTCAGGACGTCGGCCTGGCGATGTTCGGCACCAATTCCGAGGGCAATTCCTTGTCGATTGAAGAGCGACGGCGCTTGCTGGATGCCGTCGTCGAAGCCGGGCTTCCTGCCGACAAGATGTTACCGGGCACCGGTAGCTGTTCCCTCACGGACGCGGTGAGCTTGACGCGGGCGGCGGTTGCGCACGGCTGTGCAGGCGTGTTGGTGTTGCCGCCGTTCTACTACAAGGCGGTCTCGGACGATGGCTTGTTCGCATTTTTTTCCGAACTGGTGGAACGCGTCGGCGACGCTCGCCTGCGCATTTACCTGTATCACATTCCACCGATGGCGCAGGTCGGCATCTCGGAAGAGTTGATCGCACGCCTGCTCAAACGCTATCCGCAGGCGATTGCCGGCGTCAAGGACACTGGCGGCGACTGGGTCTACACCGAGCGTGTGATCGATCGCTTCGCGGCGGAGGGTTTCGACGTGTTTGCCGGCACCGAAACCATCCTGCTCAAGACCTTGCGTCGCGGCGGACGCGGCTGTATTTCGGCGACCGCCAACGTCAATCCGGCGCACATCGTGGCGCTGTACCGCCAATGGCAAAACCTGGATGCAGACCGCTTGCAGCGGGCGCTGAACGAGGTACGGGCGGTATTCCAGGCGTTTCCGCTGATTGCGGCCATGAAGGCGACGTTGGCCGATGCCAGCGGCGTGGCCGAGTGGAATCGCCTGCGTCCGCCTTTGCAGGTGCTGACGCCACAACAAGCCGCCGTGCTATGCGGGCAACTTGAAGCGCATGGATTTTCACTACGCGGTTTCTGAACATCATCCGATCACCATTTCTTCAATCAAAAAAGAGGGAGCCTTGCCATGCGTCGCCTGAAATCACTCGTCTATTGCGCTATCGCCGGTTTATGTTGTTCCTTGCTGGCGTCCACGCCCGCAGCCGCACAGGCAACTGCGCCGATTCTCTCCCGCATTGCAGAGCGCGGCCAGATCAATGTCGGCTATCGCGAATCGTCGGTGCCGTTTTCCTATCTCGACGAACAGAAGCACGTAGCCGGTTACACCATCGATCTGTGCAACCGGATTGTCGATGAAGTCAGGAAAAAGACCGGCAAAGACATCAAGGTCAACTACGTTCCAGTGACGACCGCCAACCGCATCATTCAGATCAGCAGCGGCGCCGTCGACATGGAATGCGGCACCACGACCATCACGCTGGCGCGCCTGGAACAGGTTGAGTTCTCCATGCCGTTCTGGCTGACCGGCACCCAGATTGCGGTAAAGAAGAGATTGAAAGTGAAGGAGGCGGAAGGCCTGAAAGGAAAAACGGTCGCAGTATTGCAAGGCTCAAGCAATGAGCGCGCGCTGCAGGCGCTGTCGCAATCGAAGGGGCTCAATCTCAAATTCATCTACGTCAAGGACTACGCTGAAGCATTCCTGGCGCTGGAAACTGACCGCGTCGACGCCATTGCCGGCGACGGCACGCCGATCGCCGTGTTTGCCTCAAGCAAAACGCGTCATCCGGAACAAATTGAAGTGGTCGGACGGCTGTTGACGATCGACCCCTATGGCGTCGTGTTCCAGCGCGGCGATGCGGATTTTCGTGTACTCATCAACCAGGTGCTGGCGCGCGCGTTTGCCTCCGGCGCTGCGCAGGGTTTGCTGGACAAGCATTTCGGCCCGGTCAACATCAAGGCCAGTACGGATCTGGCAGCGCTGTATCGCGCCCAATCGATTCCGGAATAAGGTCGAGGGCCCGGCATGAACTATCAATGGCAGTGGGGCGTGTTGCTGCGCGAGCCCTATCTCGGCTGGCTGCTGGACGGCGTCAAATGGACTGTTGCGATCAGCGTCGTGGCGTTTGCAATCGCCATGACGCTGGGGATTGCAGTCGGCGTCGCGCGCACCTTGCGTAACCGCCAGGTGCTGCGCGTTGCCGCCGTATATGTGTCCCTGTTTCGCAGCGTCCCGTTGCTGGTGCAATTGTTCCTCTGGTATTTCGTGGTGCCGGAGATATTGCCCGAGCCGTTCGGTTATTGGCTCAAGCGCGATCTGAGCAATCCCGAGTACTGGACTACCGCCGTCGGCCTCGGCTTGTTCATGTCGGCGCGCATTGCCGAGCAGATCCGCGCGGCCATCAACGCCTGTGGCGCCGGGCTGGGCAACGCGGCCCGGGCGCAAGGCATGGGCACGGTGCAAATTTATCGCCACATCCTGTTGCCTGTCGGCTTTCGCTATGCCTTGCCGACCTTGACGTCGGAGTTGCTCAATACCGTCAAGAACTCAAGCCTGGCGTTGACCATCGGCATGCTGGAACTGACCGGGCAAAGCCGCCAGGTTGAAGCCTATACATTCAAAGGCATCGAAACCTTTACGGCATCGACCACGATCTACATTCTGATGTCACTGGCGGTGATTTTTGCGAGCCGGCATCTGGAACGCATGATGGCAATCCCCGGCATGCTCAGCACCCGCGACAAGGACTAACCATGGATTTCGATATTGTCGTCATCGTCCGCAATTTTTCTTTGCTGGCCGAAGGCATGCTCACCACCTTGCGCCTGACGGCACTGGCGCTGCTGTTCGGGCTCGCATGGGGCACCGTCCTGACCCTCGCCCGACTGGCGCCGGGGCGGCTGTTGCCGGCGCTTGCCAGCCTCTACGTCAACGGCATTCGCGCGGTGCCGCTGATCATGGTGATCTTTTGGATCTACTTCCTGCTGCCGGTGCTGAGCGGTACCCAGATCGGACCGTTCTATTCGGCGCTGGTGGCATTCGTGTTGTTTGAGGGGGCCTATTTCAGCGAGATCATCCGGGCCGGCATCAAGAGCATTTCGCAAGGCCAGTTGCGCGCCGCGCTGTCGACCGGCATGAGCTACCTGCAAGGCATGCGCTACATCATCCTGCCGCAGGCATTCCGAAAAATGGCGCCGGTGCTGCTGACGCAAAGCATCGCACTGTTCCAGGATACCTCCCTGGTTTATGTAGTGGGGCTGATGGACTTCATGACTGCCAGCGCCATGGTGGCCAGTCGCGATGGTCGGCTGGTGGAGTTGTACAGCTTCGCGGCGCTGGTCTATTTGGTCATCAGCCTCGCCGCGACACTGGCGGTGCGGCACATGGAGAAAAAATTCAAGGCAGGAGCACAATGATTACATTCGACAGAGTTTCCAAATGGTATGGCGCATTTCAAGTGTTGTCCGACTGTTCCATGCAGATTGCCAAAGGCGAGGTTATCGTGGTGTGCGGTCCGTCCGGATCCGGCAAGAGCACCCTGATCAAATGCGTCAATGCGCTGGAACCATATCAGTCCGGTTCATTGAAGGTGGAAGATATCGAGGTGGGTGCGGCCGCGACCGATCAGCGCAAGCTGCGCCAGCGCATTGGCATGGTGTTTCAAAACTTTGAGTTGTATCCGCACTTGAGCGTGCTCGATAACTTACGGCTGGCGCAGATCAAGGTGCTCAAGCGCGATGCAAAAAGCGCCACTGAAGTTGCCGTGCAATTGCTGGAGCGTGTGGGCATGCAATTGCATCAGTCCAAGTTTCCCGGGCAGTTGTCGGGCGGTCAGCAACAGCGGGTCGCCATCGCGCGCGCCTTGGCGATGGATCCGGTGGCGATGCTGTTCGACGAGCCGACCTCGGCGCTGGATCCTGAGATGGTCAGCGAGGTGCTGGACGTGATGACGCAACTGGCGCAACAGGGCATGACCATGATGTGCGTGACGCATGAAATGGGCTTCGCGCGCCGTGTCGCCGATCGCATTGTATTTATGGATGGCGGTTGCATTGTCGAAGAGGCTGCCGCCGAGACTTTTTTCAAGGCGCCGCAAAGCCGTCGTGCGCAGGATTTCCTGTCCATGATTCTGGCGCACTAGCATGTCGATTTCGTATCCAGGGAGTGCACCATGAGCGACGTTGTTCCTATCTTGCCCAAGCCATCGCAGCCGGCAGGACACTATCAAGCGGTGGTGGTGCACAATGGCATCGCCTATGTCAGCGGCCAACTGCCGCGCCTCAACAACGAATTGCAGTTTTTGGGCAAGGTCGGCGCCGAGATCGACCTCGTCACAGCGCGTGAAGCGGCGCGGCTGTGTGCGATGCAATGCCTGGCGGCATTGGACCAGGAACTGGGCGGCCTGGCGCGGGTGGTGCGCTTGCTCAAGGTAAACGGCTACGTTGCATCGGCGGCGGGCTTCACGCAACAACCGGCGGTGATCGATGCCGCCAGCGCCTACTTCACTGAGGTACTCGGTACGCGCGGCCAGCATGCGCGTGCGGCGGTCGGCGTCGCTGAGTTGCCGCGTGGCGCCGCAGTAGAGATTGAGTTGATGGCGGCGATCAGGGAGTAAGAGAATGGTGAACATGTTGTTGCAACCGATAGCCGACGCCGAACTGGTGCGTCTGCGCGCCGATACCCCGGCCTGGGGCAGCTGCGTGCATTTTGCGCATGGCTCGATCAGCCCGCCGCCGCGGGTGGTGTTCGACGCCATGCAGGGCTGGTTGCAACTGGAATCAACCCAAGGTGCGCATCGCGCCATGGCGGTCGCGCGGGAAGAGCTTGAGCAGGTCAGGACAGTCGCTGCCAGCCTGATCGGCGCGCAAGCGCATCAGATCGCGTTTGTCGACTCCGCGTCGCGTAGCTGGGCGCTGGCATTGGCTGCCGCTTGCGACAATGCCGCACGGGTCGAAGTGATCACCACCGAACATGAGTGGGGCGGCAGCGCCATCAATCTGTTGCATGCGCAGCGGCAAGGGCGTATCGGCCTGCATGTGCTGAGCGATGTCGATGGCGAATCCTTGCTGTTGAAAATCACTGCCAGACTGGAGGCGTTGGGGACGGATTCTTCGACGCGCAAAATGGTCTCGCTGCCGGCCGTCGCCATGACCGACGGCCGCCTGATCGATTTGCGCGGCATCGCGGCGGTGGTGCGCGAGCACAACGGCTTGTTGTTCATTGATGCCAGCCATGCCGTGGGACAGATCGCCGTCGATGTCGAAACCATCGCTTGCGACGTACTGATGTTCCCTGCGCGAAAATGGTTGCGTGGTCCCAAAGGCATCAGCGTCCTGTATGTGTCGGATCGTGCCCTGGGACGATTGGGGGCGCCGCCCACGCTGGATATCGCCAGCGCCAGTTGGGACAGCGACACCAGTTGCCGCCCGCGCGATGACGCGCGACGTTTTGAAGTGTATGAATATCATCCCGGCCTGAGGCTGGGGTTGGCGGCAGCGGCGGAATATGCCATGGCGCAGGGGCTGGGACGCATCGCGCAGCGCAATACGGTGGTGCGAGAGCAACTGCGCCGAGGCTTGGAGCAAGAGCTCGACCTGCACGCCCTCGGTGGCGTCGCTCCATCCGCATTCCTGACCTATCGGCTCAGTGGCGAACCTGATACTGTGGACGCCGATGCCGTGGCCAGGTTGCTGATGCGCGGACTGGAAGACAATGGCATCAATGCCAGCTTGGTCGGCAAGCAATACGCGCGCTGGGCGATGACGCCGCGCGGGATCGGTAAATTGCTGCGCCTGACGCCGCACTACATTACCGCTGAAAGCGAAATCGAGTCCCTGATTTCTTGCCTCAAGGGGCTCCGGCCATTGCTGCTCTAGCGCGGCGCGCAAGGCAACGCCGTTCGGCGGTACAATGCCGACCTTCGCTATGGATTCCCTCTCATGAATTGCCGTCCCCAATGCGGCGCCTGCTGTACCGCGCCCTCCATCTCCAGCCCGATTCCCGGCATGCCCAAGGGCAAGCCGGCCGGGGTGCCGTGTGTGCAGTTGATGGAAGATTTGCGTTGCGCGATTTTCGGCCAACCGGAGCGGCCGGCCTGTTGTTCGGGCTTGCAGGCTTCGGCAGAGATGTGCGGCGACAGCCGTGAGGCCGGCATGTTTTACCTGGCGCGCCTGGAACAACTGACGGCGCCGATGTAAGCGCCTCTTATTTTTCCAATATCGTCACCACGCACGCCGCCTCTTCCAGGCCGTAAAATCCCCCGCCGTTTTCCGCCAGCCCGATTCTTGCGCCTTCCACCTGGCGCGGTCCGGCTTCGCCGCGCAATTGCATGACCAGTTCATGGATCTGGATGGTGCCGGTGGCGCCGAAGGTCTTCATGTGGAAATGCGCCTGCGCCGCGTAGATGTCCATGAAGACGCTGCGCTCAGCGGCGTAGTTGGCGTTTGCCGCTTCCGGCGGCAACGCCAGGCCGGCGCCCATTGCCAGCAGTTGTTGCATGTGGCGGTCGGCGAGGTCGCGGTCCCAGCTGCCCTTGAAGGCTTCGAACATTTCCTGGCGCTTGTGCGGGTAGTTCATCTTTTCTGCACCGAGCACCAGCGCCACTTCGTACAGGCCGGCGCGCACTGCGGCATAGGCTTGCATCAGGCCGGAGCTGGAACTGGCGCAGGCGTTGTCGGTGTTGAAGATGGCAATGCCTGCAAAGCCCATCGCCCGCAACGCCGCCTGACCGCGCACACCGTGTTGTCTCTCCAGCGCGCCCTAGCGCGTGTTGCAAAACCACGCCGCCTCGATCGCCTCCTGGCCGATGCCGGCGTCCTGCAAGGCCAGCCTGACCGCGGCGGCACTCAGTTGTTTGACGGATTGATCGAGGTGCTTGCCGAGCGGCGTCATACCAATGCCGGCAACATGGACTGGTTTTGTCATGAGGCGACCTGCTGGTAAAGAGGAGGGAGCTGCTGCCGGTCGACGGGCGACCGGCAGCAAGGAGCCGCGCTGCGTGTTACTGCGGCAGCGCCTTGGCGGCAGCAACCACCTTGGCGGTATCGAAGTTGTTGATGGCGGCGATGAACTGGTTGGTGTACAGGTCTTCCAGTTTGGGGCTGGTCTGGATGACGTTGTTGGCCTTCATGAAGGCGACCATGTTGGCGACCGCGCTGATCGGGATCTCGCCCCATTTGACGCCCGGCTCCAGTTTGAGGAATTCGCCGCGGGTCTGGACGATGTGCAGGCCCTGCTTGACGGCGGTGGCTTCGTCCACGCTCGAGGGTTTGGTCAGCGGGAACACTTTCCAGTGCACCTTGAGCGCACCCTGCGGATTGGCCAGCGCGGTGACCGACCCCATGGCGACACAGCGCAAGACTTTTTCGATGGTCTTGGGGCGCTTGGTGATCATGTCGTCGCGCACGAAGTAGGAGCCGCCGAAGTTGAGCTTGTCGGCGAACGGCGACGAGAAGCGGCGCAGTTTCAGGCCCATGTTTTCGGCGGTGGCGATTTGTGAATCCCAGGTGCCCCAGATGTCGACGCGGCCGCGCGACAAGGCGGTGACGGCTTGCGCGCCGGAGCCGGTTTCGACGAAGGTGACGTCTTTATCCGGATTGAGGCCGGCTTCGCTGAGCATGCCCCGGAAGATTTGCACCATCTGCGAGCCGTAGGAAAGCACGCCGATGGTCTTGCCCTTGAAATCGGCGATGCTCTTGACCGGCGACGAGTCGAGCACCACCGGGAACTGGAAGTTGTGGCGCATGTTGAGGTACACCGCCTTGAGTGGCGCGCCCTTGGTGCGCGCGATGATGGCGGCGGCCGGGCCCATGTTGACCATGTCGGCCTGGCCGGTCAGCACCGCTTGCATGGCGGTGGTGGAATTGGTCGGCTGCAGCGTGACGTCGAGGCCGGCATTTTCCCAGCACTTGGTGTAAATCGGCAGCGAGGTATTGTTGACCTGGGAGGCGTCGAGCACGTCGGTGCCGATGGCGATGGTGACTTTTTCCCGCTCTTGCGCCATGGCCGGCGCAATCATCAACGAACCGGCAACGATGCCGGCGAGTGCAGTGACTATTCGTTTCATGAAGTTTCCTCGATGTGTTGACGAGCGAATCCTAACTGATCTCGGTACATACCCGCAGGTACGATCCTCGACATGCTTCGGCTCAGCGCCGGTGGCATTCCCTTAGCGACCTTGAAACTGCGGCCGTCTTTTTTCCAGAAAGGCATAACGCCCTTCGGTGAAATCTGCGCTGGAAAACAATTGCGACTGGCCGTCCAGCTCCAGCCCCATGACCGTCTGTAGCGGCGCCGGCAGGCGCGTCAGCACGGCCTTGGTGAGCGCCACCGACAAGGGGGGGGCGGCGGCAAATTGAGCGGCCAGGTCGAGCGCGCTCTGTTGCAGCTGTTCTGCCGCCACCAACTGATCGGCCAGCCCCAGGCGCAGCGCTTCGTCGCCGTCGAGCACCACGCTGGTGAACAGCAGGCGGCGCACCTGGCCGGCGCTCACGCGTTGCGGCAGCGACCACAGCAAGCCCATGTCGGCCATCAGGCCGACGTTGGCAAAGGCGGTGCAGAAGCGTGCGCGTTCGCTGCACAGGACGTAGTCGCAGGCCAGCGCCAGCGACATGCCGGCGCCGAAGGCGGTGCCGTCGACGACGGCGATGACGGGTTTGGCGAGTTCGGTGATCAGGCGCAGCAGCCGATGGGCCTGCGCCATGCGCGCGCGGCTGGCCAGGGGGTCGCCGGCCGGCAGGCTGGACAGGTCGCCGCCGGCGCAAAAGCTGCGGTCGCTGCCGGCGAGGACGACGGCGCGGCAGTCGTGGTCGGTGGCCAGGCGCTCGAAGACCTCAATCAGGGCGTCGCGCATTTCCGGCGTCAGGGCATTGCGGCGCTCCGCCTGGTTCATGCTGACCCAGGCGATGGCGTCGGTGCGCGCTACGGTGACGATGCTGTCCATGTCCGCTCCTCCCTGATGCTGCTGATGCCGCAGTGTCTGCAGCCGGTGGGAAGCGGGCCTGTGCGGCCTTCTGTGTTCCCGGTTTTCTTTACTGCAAATACTTGCCGTCAGTCTTCCGCGACCACCCGCCTGGCTTTGTGGGTGCTGCGTGTGAGCGTGCCGAACGGCAGCACTTCAACCGCCGCGCCGACTTGCAGGTATTGCTTGATATCGTGCACCAATTGCGCCGCCAGGCGAGCGGCGTCGGCCGTGGTGTCGCTCTGCTCCACGCGCACATGGATGGATTTCATGAAGCCGGCGGTGTCGCGCACCGAGGCATTGATCACCAGCTGGTATTCGTCGCCGAGGCCGGGCGACTTGCGCACCAGTTCTTCAACCGCGGAGGGGAAGACGTTGACGCCGCGCACCACCAGCATGTCGTCGGCACGACCGCGTACGCCGCCGACCAGGCGCGCATGGGTACGACCGCAGGTGCAGGGGCTGGCGTCGCGCACCACGATGTCGCCGGTCCACCAGCGCACCAGCGGGCCGGCTTGTTTGTCGAGATGGGTCAGCACCAGTACGCCGGGAGTACCGTCCGGCACGGCCTGGCCGGACTCGGCGTCGACGATCTCGGCATAGGAAAAGTCTTCGGCCAGATGCAGGCCTGCCTGCATCGCGCATTCGCCGGCAATCGGCTGGAATTCCAGGCAGCCGTAGGCGTCATAGGCGCGCGCTCCCCACAGCGCTTCGATGCGCCGGCGCGTGGCGGGAATGCTGGCGCCCGGTTCGCCGCCCATCATGACCAGGCGCACCGTGGATGAGGCGGGATCGCGGCCACGCTTGCGGACTTCTTCCGCCAGGTGGGTGATGAACGAGGGCGTGCCGCACAAGACCGTGCTGCCGTAGGTGAACAGGGTATTGATCTGGCGTTCGGTGTCCTGGCTACCGGCCGGAATCACCATGGCGCCGCCACGCTGGTAACCGGCGGTAGCGCCCAGGCCGCCGACGAACCAGGTGTAGCTGTACATGCATTGCACGATGTCGCCGGGGCCGACGCCTTGGGCATGACCGTGGCGCGTGTACAAACCGGCCCAGCGATCGAGGTCGAATGCGGTCCAGAACTGCGGTGTCGGTGCGGAAGTGGTGCCGGATGAAAAGTGCATGCGCAGCACCTCGTTCTTCGGCACGGTCATGAAGGCGCCGAAGGGCGTCTCTGCGCTGATGGATTTGACGTAATCGGCTTTAGTCGTGAACGGCAGCTTGCTGAGGTCGGCCAGCGAGCGCAGCTCGCCGACGTTCCAGTCCAACTGCCGAAACAGCGGCGCATAGTACGCGCTGTGTTCGGCCAGGCGCGCCAGTTGCACGCGCAGCTTGGCCAGCTGGAAGGCTTCCAGCGTGGCGCGATCCCAGCTTTCGATGGGATCCAGAGGCAAGGGCGCGGCGGCGGTTAGCGCACCGGAGCGCATTACGCCGCTCCGAGCCCGCGAATGGAAAAGGTGGCGATGGTGTCGGCGACGCTGAGCTTTTCAGCTTCGCTCTGGTCGGCGCGTGGACGGAACCAGATGGTGGTCCAGTTGAGCGCGCCGAAGAAGGCCTTCACCACGATTTGCAGATCCTGTTGCGGTGCGTGGCCTTCTTCCATGACCAGGCGGATGGTGTCGCGGAACAGGTTTTCGTATTGATCGCGCAGGACCAGGATTTCGGACAGGACTTCACGTTGCGCAGCGGTGGTCTCGCCGGCCAGGTGCATTTCCAGGCCTTGCACGGCAACGCGCTGGTAGGGCAGGTGGTCCATGATCACGGTGATGTGCGCCAGCGTCATGGCGCGCAGCTTGTCGATCGACTTCGCATGCGACAGCGAGGCGGCGCCTTGCACGGCGGCCAGGTCCATTTCCATGCCGCGCTTGTGCACGTCGAAGAACAGGTCGGCCTTCTTGCGATAGTGGTGGTAGATCTTGCCCTTGGTGGCGCTGAGAATGTCGGCGACATCATCGATGCTGGTAGCGGCATAACCCTTGGTCATGAATGCCAGGGCGGCAGCGTCCAGAATCTCGCTGCGTGGATCGTTATCGTCTCCGGCAAATTCATTGCTTGTCGATGTGGGACGTGCTGTGTCGACCTTCATTATGCTTGCTCCTCATTGTTAAACTCGGCATGTATCGCCCGTGCGAGCACCAGTCTTTGGATCTCCGAAGTACCTTCATAAATTTCGGTAGCGCGTTGATCGCGATAAAGACGCTCGACGAGCGAAGGTTTCACGAAACCTTCCCCCCCAAATACCTGTACGCCGATATCGACTGCCTCATGGGCAGCTTCGCTGCAGAACAACTTTGCTTGGGCGCCGATAAGCGCGACATCCTGACCAGTATCGAAACAACGGGCGGTCTCGTATGCAAGCATTCTACCTGCGGATAGCCGAGTTGCGACATCAGAAAGCTTGAAACCTATTCCCTGGTGGTCAACCAGATGCTGTCCGAAGGTGGTGCGAACCGCCGCCCGACGCGCCGCGGCATTGAATGCAGCCAGTGCGATGCCGTTCGATTGCGCCGCCACCACGACACGGCCGACGTTGAGCGCCTCCAGCGCCAGCTTGAGTGCTTTGCCGGGCGCCGCGATCATGCCTTCGGCCGGCACCCAGGTGTCGAGCACGACGGTGCTGTTGACGGTGCCGCGCATGCCCATCTTGTCTTCGCGCGCATCGTCGCGCACGCCGTCGGCGTCGGCCGCGACCATGAAAGCGGCGATGCCGTGGCGTCCCTGGCCCGGCTCGGTCTGCGCGAACACCACGTAATAGGCGCATTCGCCGCCGCCGCCGATCCAGCGTTTTTCACCGCGCAGGCGCCAGCCGCCGTTTTCCGGAATCGCCAGCGTTTGCATGTTGGACGGATCCGAGCCGGCGTCGCGCTCGCTCAGCGCAAAGGAAATCGATTCGCGCTGGCTGACCATGGCGCGGATGTAGGTGTCTTTTTGCCGGCAGGTGCCGGCGCGCAGCAGCGGCAATGCGCCGAGTTGCAAGGTGGCGACAATGCCGCTGGTGGAGGCGCAGGCTTGCGCCAGCTCTTCGATCACGGCGCAGAAGGACGTCAGCGTTGCACCACCGCCGCCGTATTCTTTGGGGATGAACATGGCGGCAATGCCGCTCTCGTGGAGTGCCAGGACGTTTTCGTGGGGATAGCGCTGATCGCGATCAATTTCGGCTGCACGCGGTGCCAATTGGTCATGCGCAAGCCGGCGTGCAATATCTCGCCAGTTACGAGCCTCCGCATCAAGCGGAGGGTCCCAAATAATCGCCATCTTCTCTCCATTACCGCGTGTGGTGCGGCTGCAGGGTGTGTTGTGGAGCGGCTTTTTCTTATATTGACTTTGATCTAATATACTAAGTAGTATGATTGGAGTCAACCGGAGTACTTAATAGTTGGTCACGCAGAAACATTTGGTTTGGCCAGCTCTAAAAATTTAGTACACGCGTTCGCAATACTTTACATGTTGACTGAAAATCTTGCTGGCAGGGCCTGAGAGGGCGAGGAGGCGGACGTGAGCGAGAAGGTTTTTGTCACCGGCGTCGGCATGATTCCTTTTGCCAAGCCGGGTACCAGTGCGTCGTATGTGGACATGGGTGCCGCCGCAGTACGCGCCGCACTCGCCGACGCCGGTTTGCGTTACGAAGCGATCGAACAAGCCTACGCCGGATACGTCTACGGCGACTCCACCGCCGGCCAGGCGCTGCTCTACCAGGTCGGTCTCAGCGGCGTCCCCATCATCAACGTCAACAACAATTGCGCGACCGGTTCGACGGCGCTGTTCCTCGCGCGCCAGGCGATTGCCAGCGGCGCCATCGATTGCGCGCTGGTGGTCGGCGTGGAACAGATGGCGCCGGGTGCACTCAAGACCGTCTACAGCGACCGGCCGGCGCCCCTGCAACGCTTCACCGACGCGATGACAGCGATCCAGGGGTTCGACGACAATGCGCCGCGCGCGGCACAGTTTTTCGGCGGCGCGGGTCAGGCTTATCTCGATCAGTACGGCATCGCGCCGGAGACCTTCGGGCGCATCGCCGTGAAATCGCGCCGCCATGCCGCACACAATCCCTACGCCGTATTTCGCACACCGCTGACGCTGGAAGAAGTGATGGCTTCGCCGCAGGTGTTCGGCCTGATGACGCGGCTGCAATGTTGTCCGCCGACGTGCGGCGCGGCGGCGGCGGTGTTGTGTTCGAAGCGTTTTGCGCGCTGGTTCAAACTCGACGCCGGTGTCGCCATCGCGGCGCAGGCGATGGGCACCGATCGCAGCGACTCATTCAACAACACCGACATGCGCAAGCTGGTCGGCTACGACATGACGGCGACCGTGGTGGAGCGCGCTTACGCCGAAGCCGGCGTTGGCCCCGAAGACATCGACGTGGTGGAGTTGCACGACTGCTTCACCGCCAATGAACTGATCAGCTATGAAGCGCTGAAGCTGACGCCGCCCGGCACCGCTGAACGATTCATCCTCGACGGCGACAACACTTACGGCGGCAAGGTCGTCACCAATCCCTCCGGCGGTTTGCTGTCCAAGGGACACCCGCTGGGCGCCACCGGCCTGGCGCAATGCGCCGAGCTGGTGTGGCAATTGCGCGGCCAGGCCGAACAGCGCCAGGTCGCCGGTGCGCGCTGGGGCTTGCAGCACAATCTCGGCCTGGGCGGCGCCTGTGTCGTCACGGTCTACCAACGACAATAAAACAGCCGCAGCATCCAGCGGTGTGTCCGCGTCTTGTCATCGTTTGACTCATAGAAAGAGATCGCATGAGCAACAAGCTGGAAGGAAAAGTCGCCGTCGTCAGCGGCTCGGGACGCGGCATCGGCCGTGAGATCGCACTCAAGCTGGCCGCCGACGGCGCCGCGCTGGTCATCAACGACCTCGACGACAATGTCGCCGACAGCGTCACGCAAGAAATCATCGCCGCCGGCGGCCGCGCCGTGAGTTGCGTCGGCAATGTCACCGCGCCGGCGTTTGCCGCGCGCTTCATCAACACCGCGCTGTCGACTTATGGGCGGCTCGATATCATCGTCAACAACGCCGGCTACACCTGGGACAACGTGATCCAGAAAATGTCCGATGAACAGTGGGACGCCATCATGGACGTGCACGTCACGGCGCCGTTCCGCATCTTGCGCGCCGCTTCGGAATACTTCCGTCGCGCTGCCAAGGAGGAAGCGGAACTGGGGCAGGAAGTGTTCCGCAAGGTGGTCAATATTTCTTCGGTGTCGGGCCTGATGGGCAATGCCGGGCAGGCCAATTATTCTGCGGCCAAATCGGCCATCAACGGCTTGACCAAGGCACTGGCCAAGGAATGGGCGCGTTACAAGATCAACGTCAACAGCGTCGCCTTCGGCCTGATCAAGACGCGCCTGACCGAAGCCACTGCGGGCGACGATGCAAGCATTCATATCTCGGGGCAAGAGATCAAGGTCGGCGTCAACCAGCAATTGATGAAGAACCTGGAAACCCTGATCCCGATGGGTCGCGCCGGCACGCCGGCGGAAGCGGCGGGAGCGGTGTATCTGTTCTGTATTCCGGAGTCGAATTACATCAGCGGGCAAGTCGTGGTGTGCGGCGGCGGCCGACCGTAGCGGCTGTTGCAAAACGCATCTGGTGTTGTGCTCCGCCTTGCCGTGCAGTCGCACTGCCTGCGTCGTCGCCCTCGCAGGGCGCATCCGTGCTGATACGCACGGCGCATTCTGCAGGCACACGGCATGCCGCGTGAATTTCCTGCTACACCCTAGCCAGTTGCGCTTTGCAACAGCCGCTCAAGCACGGAAGACGATAAAAGACAATCAACGCTTGCCGGAATGCTCCTTGAGCATCTGCTTCGCAATCAGCAATTGCTGAATCTGCGACGTGCCCTCGTAGATGCGCATCACGCGCACGTCGCGGTAGATGCGCTCAATGGGATACTCCGCCATGAAGCCCGCACCGCCGAAAATCTGCAGCACGCGGTCGGCGACCTTGCCGACGGTTTCGGTGGCGAACAATTTGCAACACGCGGCTTCCTTGATCACCGGCAGCCCCTGGTCGAAGCGGCGCGCCGTCTGTTCGAGCATGCAACGCGCGGCGAATAATTCAGTTTCGGAATCGGCCAGCATGGCCTGCACCAGTTGGTGTTGGGCAATCGCTGCGCCGAAACTGCGGCGCTGCGTCGCATAGTTCAGTGCTTCTTCGATCAGGCGCAGGCCGGCGCCGATGGCGGCCGCAGCGATACCGAGGCGACCGCGGTTGAGCGACGACATGGCCAGCGCAAAACCCAGCCCCGGCTCGCCGATGATGGCATCGGCGGGAATGCGGCAAGCCTCGAACATGACATCCGCCGTGTGCGAGCCGCGCAAGCCCATCTTGCTGTCGATCTTGCCTATGCGCAGCCCGGGCGCATTGCGCTCGACCAACAATGCCGACAGGCCGCGATGATCGCGACTGGCCGGATCGGTACGCGCGATCACGGTGAAGACATCGGCGGACGGTGCATTGGTGATGTAGCGCTTGACGCCGTCGAGCACCCATTCAGCGCCCTCGAGGCGCGCGCTGGTGCGCACGGCGGCGGCGTCCGAGCCGCAGTCCGGCTCGGTCAGGCAAAACGCGGCGATCATTTCTCCGCTGGCCAGTCGCGGCAGGTAGCGCTCGCGCTGGGCGTCGCTGCCGTAAGTCAGCAAGCCGTGCGAGCCGACGCCGTTGTTGATGCCGATGGCCGAGCGGAACGACAGGTTGGCGCGGCACAGCGCGACCAGCACCGCGACTTCGTCTTCCATGCCGAGACCGAGGCCACCCCATTGTTCCGGAATGCTCAGGCCGAACAGGCCGAGCGCCGCCATTTCGCCGAGGATGTCGTCGGGTACGCAAGCGTGTTCTTCCACCAGTGTTTCGTTGGGCAACAGGCGCTCGGCGACGAAGCGCTCCACCGCCGTGACGAACTGCGCACGCATGTGCAGGTCAAGCGACATGGACGCCTTCCTTACGGTGGTGTGCGCCGGTATGTGTTTGATGCGGGGCCAGCTCGGCCTGGCCGAAATTGAGCACCACTACCTGACGTTCCGGCACGCTGCAGCGAAACGCCAGGCGCCCGTTCGTCAGTGGCCAGATTTCGGTGCGCAGCGTCTCGCCGGGAAACACCGGTGCCGAGAAACGCGCGCCCATGGATTTGATTTCCAGCCGGTCTTGCGAATGCGGCCAGCACAGCGCCTTGAGGATCGCATGGCCGGCGATGCCGAAGGTGCATAAGCCGTGCAGGATGGGTCGCGCGAAGCCGGCGCGATGGGCGACGTCGGGATCGGCATGCAGGGGATTGGCGTCGCCCGAGAGGCGATAGATCAGGGCCGCCTGCGGCAGGATGGGCAGGTCGATGCAAAATGCCGGCGCCGTTTCCGGCAATGCGGTCGGGGCTGGATGCGGCACCTGCGCATCGGCCCCCGGCATGCCTTGTACGCCGCCGTCGCCGCGGCACATGGTGGTCATGCGCAGGGTGCAAATCGGCTCGCCGCTGTCTTCTTCGGTGACGACGCGTTCCTGGTAAATCAGCGCGCCTTTGCCGGGACCTTTGTCGACGATGTCGACGATGCGGGTGTCGCCGATCAGGCGTGCGCATATCGGCAGCGGCTTGTGCAGGATGATTTGCTGTTCGGCATGCACGACGCGAGCCCAGTCGATGCCGGTGTCGGGCAGTTTCATCCAGAAGCCGGGATAGGCCAGCACCGCCGCCATGGTCGGCAGCACGCGCAGGCCTTCTTCGTAGACATAGTGCAGCTCATTGCGATCAAGCGGATCGGCTCCCAGGCCGATGCCGAGCGCATACAGCATGCAGTCGTGCGGTTTGACATGCTGTCGCGCGCTCGGGATTTTCCAATGCATCAGCTTGCGATAATCGATGGTCATGAGGCCTCGTCACAGGAAGGGGCGGATGCGCACAAGAGAGAACGGCGGGGAAAGCTTCAGGGCGACAACAGCGTGGATACCGCAATGCGGCAAGAACGTGTTTGCGATCTGACTGCGAGGCCGTGATCCGGCGTCGGGCGGTGCTCGGCATCCTCATGGACTGAAGTACCCTCCAAGGGTGATGCAACTAAGCTCCGCTCCGGTCGCCACCGGCTGACGGCCTCTCGCGACAGATCGTCAACACGTTCTAAGGAAAATGGAGAATCGTCCTTGACACAAACATACTACTAAGTATGATTAATCAAAGTCAATAAAAATAAATACAGTGCGGTATTGCGCCGCAGTGGCGGCCGAGGGACAGGCTGCACCGTTGGCGAAAATTGCGCCGACAAAAAACCAGAGTGAACAAGGTTAGACGCCTCAAAAGAACTACGATTTATGGCGCAGTGCAGGTAAAGTACACGCGAGATTCACCGTGTGCACGAAGGAGACCATACCAATGCATCACCCAGGGACGTTGATACGCGACATGCTGGCGCGCGGCGGCGCGGTGCCGGTGCCCGGCTGCTATGACGCGCTGGGCGCCTTGCTGATCGAACAGGCCGGTTTTGAGGCGGCCTACATGACCGGCTTTTCGCTCGCTTCCAGTTACGGCAAACCGGACATCGGCCTGCTGACCATGACCGACATGGTGCAGCAAGCGGCTCGCATTGCCGAGGCGGTGTCGATTCCCGTCATCGTCGATGCCGACACCGGCTACGGCGGCGCCGCCAATATCGTCGACACCGTGCGCGCCTTCGAAAAGGCAGGGATTGCCGGCCTGCATCTGGAAGACCAGATCATGCCCAAGAAATGCGGCGCCATGGCCGGCAAGAAACTGGTTCCGATCGAAGAGATGGCGCTGCGTCTGCGCGCCGCGCGCTCCGGCCGCAAGAGCAGCGAATTCGTCATCATCGGCCGCACCGACGCCATGACCATTTACGGCCTCGATGAAGTGATCGTGCGCGCCAAGGCGATGGAACGCGCCGGCGCCGACGCCGTCATGGTGCCCTCGCTGAGCACGCCGGCCGAGCTGGAAGCGGTCGCCGCCAGCGTGCAGATTCCGGTGATTTACGTCGCCGCCGAAACCGTGCGCCCCAGCTATACGCAGCAACAATTGGCGCAAGCAGGCTTTGCCATGGCGTTGTATCCTTTGTCGCTGATACAGACCACCTTCAAGGCGCAGCAAAGCATGTTGCGCAGCATGTTCGCCGCAGGCGATACCGTGCAGCTGGTCAACGGCATGGCGCAGTTTGCCGAGGTCGGCCGCCTGGTCGGCGTCGAGCGCGCTGCCGCTTTTGATGCACAGCTGAATCAAGCTGAAGAATCCACCGGGAGCTAGCTGACATGGGCGCCACCATGACGCAAAAAATCCTTGCGCGCACCAGCGGCCGTGATGCCGCAATTCCGCTCGCACATGGAGAAATCATCTGGGCCAGTCCCGACCTGGTGACCGCGCCTGAGGTTTCGTTCTCGGCCTACATCAAGCGCATCCGCGAAATCGGCGTCACCAAACTGGCGTTTCCGGAACGCGTTGCCGTCATCATCGATCATGAAGTGCCGGTGCATAGCGCGGCCGGCGCCGAGCGCAACAATCTCACCCGCAAGCTGGCCAAGGAGATGGCGGTCGGTCATTTCTTCGACGGCGCCGGCATCACGCATCCGCTGATGGTCGAGCAGGGTTTGATCGCGCCCGGCATGTTTGCCGCCGGCGCCGATAGCCACGCACCCGGCCTCGGCGCGGTCGGCGCCTTGTCGGTGCCGTTCGGTTTTGAGGTGGCGATGGTGCTGGCTACCGGCCAGATCTGGATGAAGGTGCCGGAAACCATCCGCGTGCGTCTGACCGGCGCCTGCCGTCCCGGCGTCGGCGCGCGCGACATCGTGCTGGCCACCATGCAGCAGCTCGACGACGAAGCCACCAGCTATCGCGTCATCGAATACCAGGGTGACGGCCTGTCGACCTTGTCGGTGCCCGAGCGCATGACCATCTGCGGCCTGTGCGTCGACGCCGGCGCCAAGTCCGGCATCGCCGCGGTCGACCAGCGCTGCCTCGATTACCTGCGCGCCCATGGCGTGGGCGATCTGCTGCCGCCTGCATCGTTCAACAGCGACGCCGATGCCGAGTACGCCATGACCATCGATATCGACTTGGCTATGCTGACGCCGCGTGTGTCGATCCCGCCTTCGCCCAACCATGTGCGCGAAGCGCAGGCGATGTCCGATATCGTCATCCAGCATGCCTATATCGGTTCGTGCGTATCCGGCTCGATAGAAGATATCCGCGCCGCCGCCGCCATTTTGCGCGGCCACAAGGTGCATGCCGACGTCAAGCTGCTGGTGATCCCGGCCACCCAGCAAGTATTCCAGCAGGCCTTGCAGGAAGGCTTGCTGACCGAACTCAGCGCGGCCGGCGCCAGCATCTCGCCCTCGACCTGCGGACCGTGCTTCGGCGGCATCGCCCAGCTCACGGCGGGCGAGCGTCGCATCAGCACCAGCACGCGTAACGATCCCGGCCGCATGGGCAGCAATGAGGCCGAGATTTTCCTCGCCAGCGCCATGACCGTGGCGGCCTCGGCCATCACCGGCCACATCACCGATCCGCGTGCTTACGCCAAGGGGGAAGCGGTATGAGCACCGGCAAAACCAGCAGCGGCCGCGCCTGGAAGTTTTCCAGCGACATCTCCAGCGACCAGCTGATATCGGCGCGCCATGTGTTCGAGTTCGACCCGCGCATGTTGCGTCATCACCTGCTCGCCGAAGTGCGGCCCGAGTTCGCGCAGCAGGCACAACCGGGCGACGTCATCGTGGCCGGCCGCAATTTCGCCCACGGCAGCAACCACAGCCATCCTTTCCTGGCAATGAAGGCGCTCGGCGTCGGCTTGCTGGTGCGCTCGCTGTCGCGCGGCCCGTTCCGGCTGGCGATCTTCATGGGCGTGCCCGTGCTGATGGTCACGACCGACGTGCTCGACGCCATCGAAGACGGCCACCAGCTCGACATCGATTTCAGCCGCGGCGCGATCCATAACGTCACCATCGGCAAGCAAATGCAGGTCGAACCCTTGTCGCCGTTCTTGCAAGACATCGTCAATGCCGGCGGCGGACTCGAGTTTGTAAAGACGACTTTAGTAACTTGATTTGCTCTATGATGCGTGACCTTCAGGAGTTCATTAGATGCCAGCCATGTCTATCGTGCGCGACACTTCATTCAATCAGGAAGCAAACACGTATCTGAACCAGTCCGCCGCCATCGTGGTCGAGGCGCTGGAAAAAACCTATGCCACCCATGACGGCGGCAAGGTACAGGCGCTCGGGCCGATCTCGGTGACGGTGCCGCAGGGCGGCTTCATGACCATCGTCGGGCCTTCCGGCTGCGGCAAGTCGACCCTGCTCAAGCTGCTGTCGGGCCTGATCCCGCGCACGGCCGGCTCGATCAAGGTCAACGGCGAAGAAGTGCACGAACCGCATCGCGACATCGGCATGGTGTTCCAGAGCCCGGTGCTGCTGCCCTGGAAAAGCGCGCTCGACAATGTCTTGCTGCCGGCCCGTGTGCTGGGCTTGGACATGGCCGCCAGCCGCGTACGCGCGCTGGAATTGCTGGACATGGTCGGCCTGGCCGACTTCGCCGGACGTTATCCGAGCGAGTTGTCGGGCGGCATGCAACAACGCGTCGCCATCGCCCGTTCGCTGATCCACGATCCCTCCATCCTGATGATGGACGAACCCTTCGGCGCACTCGACGCCATGACCCGTGAAGTGATGAACCTGGAGTTGCTGCGCATCTGGCGCAAGGCCGGCAAGACCATCATCTTCGTCACGCACTCGATACCCGAAGCGATCTTCCTCGGCACGCACGTGATGGTGTTGTCGAATCGTCCCGGCCGCATCGCCGACCTGGTCTTGGTCGACCTGCCCGCCGAGCGCGGTCTGGAGATCATGTCGACCGACGCCTTCGGCGTGTTCAGCAATCGCATCCGCAGCCAATTCCGCGTTCATTCCGACATGCAAGGATTCCTCTGATGGAAAGCGGCCCCACCAGTGTGGCAGCGACGCCTGCCAAATCGTCGTTGAGCCTGGCGCGCAAGCTCAGGGCGCGGCCCGAGCTGATCCTGATCCCGGGTTTGTTCGTGGCCATCGTACTGATCTGGGAAGCCATCATCCGCGGCTTCGACATCCCGATCTACATCATGCCGGCGCCGTCGAATATCGCGCTGTCGCTGGTCAATACCGCTTATCTCGACAATGCGCTCTATACGCTGGGCGAGGCCATGCTGGGTTTTTTGCTGGCGGCAGTGTGCGGTATCGTGCTGGGCGGTTTGATTGCGCAATTCCCGCTGGCCGAAAAAACCCTGTATCCCTACCTGATTGCCATCCAGACCACGCCCAAGGTGGCGGTGGCGCCGCTGTTCATCATGTGGTTCGGTTTCGGCATGACGTCGAAAGTGATCATCGCCGCCACGATCGCGTTCTTTCCTATCCTGGTCAATGTCATCAGCGGCCTGCGCTCGACCGATCCGGCGCGGCTGGAACTGATGCGCTCGCTGCGCGCGACGCGCTGGCAGATTTTCACGATGGTGCGCCTGCCGGGCGCGCTGCCGATGATCTTCGCGGGACTCAACATCGCCATCATCTTCAGCATCCTCGGCGCCATCGTCGGCGAGTTCCTCGGCTCACGCAAGGGACTCGGCAACGCCATCATGCAGATGAACGTCAACCTCGATACCGCCGGCGTGTTTGCGACGCTGTTCGTGTTGTCGGCGATCGGCGTGTGCCTGCATTTGCTGATGGGCTTTTTGCAACGCAAGGCCTTGTTCTGGGCTGACAGTTCGAAGATTCCTGCGGTATAAAACACGGCGGAAAAAGCGTGCGCAACGCGGCGCTGTCCCGGCCGATTAGGCGTGTGCCCAACGGCAGCGGGCGCAAGGCCCGATTGTCAAGCCGGCGGCAGTATTTCCTGCAGTTTCTCCAGCGGCCGGCACAGGCGCGTTCCCAATGGCGTGACCACGATGGGGCGGTTGATCAGGACCGGATCTGCCAGCATCAGCTCGATCAGTTGCGCATCGCTCCACTTGGCGTTGTCCAGGTCTTGTTCGTCGTAGGACGTGCCGCGCCGGCGCATGATGTCGCGCACCGGCTGGCCGCTGTCGGCGATGATCTTTTTCAGGGTGGCGCGGTCGGGGGGCGTCTTCAGGTATTCAATCACTTGCGGCGCAATGCCGGCAGCGCGGATCATGTCCAGCGCGTTGCGCGAGGTACTGCATTTGGGGTTGTGATAAATCGTGGTGTCGGACATGCTGGCATCCATTCAAATAGGTCTGGGCTCGTGGCAAGAGCAGGTAACGAAGTATACGTCATGCCATTCCTGTTTCCAGCGGCGCCGCCGCGGGAGCAAACCAGCGCTCCAGCCAGGCAATCAGCGCCGGCCATTGCGCCGCATCGGCCACCAGGCCCAGGTAGCAATCGGGGCGCACCACGTGCAGATGATAAGAACCGAACAGATTCCTGAATTCGCGATCCTGGCCGGCAGCCAGCCCCGCGGCCATGTGGCGTATCGTCAGCAGGCCTTGCCAGCGACTCAATTGTTCGCGCCAGTCCGCCGGCAATACCGGCGCCGACGGGCCTTGCGCAATCAACAGCGTCAGCCGGGCCGGATCAAGCAACGCGTACAGGTTACCTTCGCGCGATTCGCCGTCGCTGCTATTGTGTTCCCAGGCAATCACGTCGACGTCCGGCACGCGGTCGCCGGCGCGCAAGGAGCCGCCGGCGTCATGTGTGGCTGACAGCAGGCTGTTGCGATAATCGAAGTTGATTTCGCTGATCAGCCGCGTGGCTGCGTCTTGAATGAAATCGATATTGAGCGCCAGTGGCGCCACATGCGTCACCAGGCGATGCACCAGCGTGCTGTTGGAATTGAGTACGTCAGTGGCGGCTTCGGTGCGCGCGACGATGTTGCGGATCACCGGCAGCCGGTCCTGGTCATAGCTGTCCAGCAATGCCGGTGCCGCCTTGCCCTGATAGACCAGCGCCAGCTTCCAGCACAGGTCGATCATGTCCTGGATGCCGGTATTCATGCCCTGGCCGCCGGCCGGGCTGTGGATATGGGCGGCGTCGCCGCCGAAGAACACATTGCCTTGCCGCAGGGTTTCCAACATGCGGCTATTGATGCGGAAGTGCGAGCTCCAGACCATGTCGCGCAGCCGCGCCGGCAGCGGCGAGTGGGCGTCGTAGATGGCTTGCAGCTGCGCCAGCGTGGGCGGCTCACGGTCACGCTCCTGATCGTCGGCATCCGGCTCGATGGCGATCAGGCGGAAATGCCCCGGCGCCAGCGGAAACATCGCCATGAAGCCGTGCTCGGCGATGAAGATCGACAAGGCGTCGCCGGCCAGTTCGCCGTCTACATACAAGTCGGCCAGCGCGTAATTGGGCTTGAGCGACTTGCCTGCAAACGGCAGGTTGAGCGCATGGCGCGCGCTGCTGTGGGCGCCTTCGGCGCTGATCAGGAAGGCGGCTTGCACTTGTTCGATGGCGCCGTCGGCACGGCGCAGCTCGGCCAGCACGCCGCTGTTGCTGTTGCCATCGGGCGACTGCACGAAGCCGAGCAATTCCGTGCCGCGCTCGATCTGCACGCCTTGCTGTTGCAATTGCTCGCGCAGCAAGCGCTCGGTTTCGGCTTGTGAAATCAGCAAGACATAATTGTGTCGTCCCGGAATACGGCTCAGATCGACCTGGCCCAGCAGTTTGCCGCGGCCATACAGATGGGCCGCGTGCGCCTTGTTGCCGATGGCCAGCATCTTGTCGGTCAGACCACGTTGCTGCAACAACTCCAGGGTGCGCGCCTGTACCGCCAGCGCGCGCGAAGTGGTAACGGGCGTGGCGAGCTTGTCGATCAGGCGCAGCGGTACGCCCAGGCGCGCCAATTCCGTGGCGGCGGTCAAGCCGGTCGGGCCGGCGCCGACGATCAATACGGGATGTTGCTTGTGGGTGGTGCTCATGGGGAGGCTCCAGATCGCGGGGATGGCGTGCTCGTCTGACTTCCGGATAGCCAGACAGTTTCATGCCCGCCTTATGCAAAAATGCACTCATCTGACGCCGAACCAGTAAAATGCTGCATTTGGCCGGATCTGCTACCGGAATCCGCCGCTTCTTGCTTCTTGAACAGCCTCTCTCCTCAGCATGGACACAATTCTCGCGCTCAAAGCGCTCATCATGGGCATCGTAGAAGGCCTGACCGAATTTCTACCGATTTCTTCCACCGGACATCTGATACTCGCAGGCAGCCTGCTGCATGTCGCCAGCCCGGCTTTTCCCAAGGAAAAAGTCGACGTTTTTGAAATCGTCATCCAGGCCGGCGCCATCCTGGCCGTGTGCTGGGAATACCGGGTACGCATCGCCACCGTGCTGGCCGGCTTGTTCAGCGACCGCAAGTCGCAACGCCTGGTGATCAACCTGATCATCGCCTTTTGCCCGGCCGCGATACTCGGCTTCCTGTTCAGCAAGCGCATCAAGGCGGTGTTGTTCGCACCGGTGCCGGTGGCGGTCGCCTTCATCGTCGGCGGCCTGATCATCCTCTGGGTGGAACGTCGCAACAAGGGCCGCATGGGGTATTCCTCGGCACGCATCGATTCGGTCGACGACATGACCCCGCTTGACGCCTTCAAGGTCGGCTGTGCCCAGGCCTTTGCGCTGATCCCCGGCACCAGCCGTTCGGGTGCGACGATTATCGGCGGCATGATGTTCGGCCTGTCGCGCAAGGCGGCCACGGAATTCTCCTTCTTCCTGGCGATCCCGACGCTGTTCGCCGCCACCATTTATTCGTTGTACAAGGAACGCGCGCTGCTGAGCGCCGCCGATGTGCCGCTGTTTACGGTCGGCACCGTGGCCGCCTTCGTCTCGGCCTTCCTGTGCGTGCGCTGGCTGCTGCGTTACATCAGCTCGCATGACTTCACCGTGTTCGCCTGGTACCGCATCGTGTTCGGCCTGGTGATCCTGGCTACCGCCTACACCGGCGTGGTTGCCTGGATCGAATAAATCATCAAAGGAAATAGTGTGGCAAACGTTTGTAGCGCCGGTCTGGACATCGGCTTCGCTTCTCTGGATTACCTGCAGATCGGCATCCTCGGCATCGTGCAAGGCATCACCGAGCTGTTGCCGATTTCGTCAACGGCGCACATGCGCATCGTGCCGGCGGTGTTGGGCTGGCATGACCCCGGTTCAGCCTTCTCGGCTGCGATGCAGCTGGCGGCGCTGGCGGCGGTGCTCAGTTATTTCTGGCGCGACGTCACGGCTGTCACCAGCGGCAGCATTGCCGCCTGGAAGCAACGCGATTTCAACAGTCCGATGTTCCGGCTGGCCGTGGCCATCATCCTGGCCACGATTCCCATCGGCATCGCCGGACTGGCCTTGTCGCATGTCTTGAACGCCTGCGGCTCGCCGCTGCGCAGCCTGTCGGTGATCGGCTGGTCGTGCATTGCCATGGCGATCCTGCTGGCGATTGCCGAGCTGGCCTGTCGTCACCGTCGCACGGTCGGCGAGATGCGTTTGCGCGACGCGCTGATTGTCGGCATTGCCCAGGTCGGCGCGCTGATCCCGGGCGTGTCGCGTTCGGGCTCGACCCTGACGGCGGCGCTGTTCCTCAATTTCAAGCGTGAAGAAGCGGCGCGCTTTTCCTTCCTGCTCGGTTTGCCGGCGATTGCGCTGGCCGGCCTGAAAGAGCTGGTGGTGCTGTGGCATGCCCACATCCCGCTCGAGGCATGGTCGCTGTTGCTGTTCGGCCTGGTGGTGGCCAGCGTGTCGGCGTTTTGTGCGATCTGGGGTTTGATGAAATTCCTCGAGCGTTTCTCGACCTGGCCTTTCATTGTTTACCGCGCCGCACTCGGCGTGTTTTTGCTGGTTGCGGTCAGCAAGGGATTCTTGCAATAAATGTCAGAAATCGTGTCAGAGCGTGTTCAAGAGCAGCAAGCCAAAGCGCTGCATATCCTCGAAACCGTCTTCGGCTATTCGTCGTTCCGCGGCCAGCAGGGCGACATCGTCCAGCACGTGGTGCAGGGCGGCGACGCCCTGGTGCTGATGCCGACCGGCGGCGGCAAGTCGCTGTGCTATCAGATACCGGCCTTGGTGCGCGACGGCGTCGGCGTGGTGGTGTCGCCGCTGATCGCGTTGATGCAGGATCAGGTCGACGCGCTGGCTGAAGTCGGCGTGCGCGCCGCCTTTCTCAATTCGACCCAGACCTTCGATGAAGCGATGCAGATCGAGCGGCGCGTGCGCAGCGGCGATCTGGACGTGCTCTACGTCGCGCCTGAACGCCTCATGACGCCGCGTTGCCTCGAGCTGCTGGAAGCCGCCCACATCTCGCTGTTCGCCATCGACGAAGCGCATTGCGTATCGCAATGGGGGCATGACTTCCGGCCCGAATACATCAAGCTGTCGGTGCTGCACGAGCGCTTCCCGAAGGTGCCGCGCATCGCGCTGACGGCCACCGCCGACCAGCAGACCCGCGAAGAAATCATCCATCGCCTGCAGCTCGAAGACGCGCGCCAGTTCGTGTCTTCCTTCGATCGCCCCAACATCCGCTACCAGATCGTGGAAAAGGCCAATGGCCGCAAGCAGCTGCTTGACTTCATCGAGAGCGAGCACGGCGACGATGCCGGCGTGGTGTATTGCCTGTCGCGCAAAAAGGTCGAAGAGACCGCTGAATTCCTGAAGCAGAATGGCATCAACGCGCTGCCGTATCACGCCGGTATGGATTACGCCAAGCGCACCGCCAACCAGTCGCGCTTCCTGCGGGAAGACAAGATCGTGATGGTCGCCACCATTGCCTTCGGCATGGGTATCGACAAGCCTGACGTGCGCTTCGTCGCCCATCTGGATTTGCCCAAGAGCATCGAGGGCTATTACCAGGAAACCGGCCGCGCCGGCCGCGACGGCTTGCCCGCCAACGCCTGGATGGCCTACGGCCTGCAAGACGTGGTGCAGCAGCGCCGCATGATTTCCGAGTCGGAAGCCGACGAAACCTTCAAGCGCGTGCTCGGCGTCAAGCTCGACGCCATGCTCGGGTTGTGTGAAACCCTGCATTGCCGGCGCGTGCGCCTGCTCGATTATTTCGGCCAGGCCGGTCAGCAAGCCTGCGGCAACTGCGACATCTGCCTGTCGCCGCCGGTGTCTTTCGACGGCACCGTGATGACGCAAAAGCTGTTGTCTACCGTGTATCGCGTCGAGCAGCGTTTCGCGCCCGGCCATGTGCTGGAAGTCTTGCGCGGCATCGATACCGACAAGGTCAAGCAATGGCGCCACGACCAGTTGTCGGTGTTCGGCATCGGCAGCGAGTACGGCGAAGCAGAATGGCGCGCGGTGTTGCGCCAGGTCATCGCGCTCGGCCTGCTCACCGTCGACCATGAAAACTACAGCGCGCTCAAATTGACCGAAGCAGCGCGTCCGGTGTTGCGCGGCGAACACAAGATCCAATTGCGCCAATACCAGAAGCCGGTCAAGCAAAAACGCAGCTCCTCCAAGTCCAATTACACCGAAACCGATCTCTCGACCGAAGAGCAGGTTTTGTTCGACAAGCTGCGCTGGTGGCGGGTCGAGACCGCGCGCAAGCACAACGTTCCGGCCTACGTTATTTTCCACGACGCCACCATGCGCGAGATTGCCAAGGCGCGTCCGTCATCGCTGGATGACCTGCGCGGCGTCACCGGTGTGGGGGAAAAGAAACTGGAAACTTACGGCACGGAAATTATCGCGCTGATTCAGGAAATATCTGAGTGACATACCCTGTAGTACGTATCATGCTTTGCCGTTAGTAGATATAGTGTTAACAAAGGCGTTCCCGCTGTTGGCGTAGGGCCGGCGTTGTATGCAGCTATATTTTTCCGCGCAAACACAAGCATGGGGGGGTATATGAAGCTGACCGATCTGAAGATAGGTACACGTCTTGGTTTGCTGGCGGCGTTGTTGCTCCTGGCGACTATTTTTGTCGGCGTGCGGGGCTGGATGACGCTCAACGAGAGCTTCGAGCAGAATACCCAGGCGATGCAGAAAGCCGCAACCATCGAGCGAGCGATCGACGCCGCGCGCAGCGCGCAAGTGCAATTCAAGATCCAGGTGCAGGAGTGGAAGAACACCTTGCTGCGCGGCAAGGATGTGGACTCTTTTAATAAATACCGCCTGGCCTTCATTGACGAAGGCAAAGCGACGCAAGTCAATCTCGACAAGCTCACCACCTTGCTGCCCGCACTCGGCATGAGCACCGACAAGCTCATGCAGGCGCAACAGGCGCATGCGGACCTCGGCGTCAAATACCTCGCCGCCCTCCAGAAAGAATACAAGCCGGAAGACCGCGACAGCGTCGGTCGGGTCGATGATGCCGTCAAAGGCGCCGACCGCGTGCCGACGCAGATGATCGACGACATCGTCGGCGATGTGCGCAAGGCGGCCGACAAATTCCGCGCAGAGATCGCCCTGGATGCCGAGGCCGATTACCGCGAAGCGCGCCTGACGCTGGTAGTGTCCATCGTGCTGGCGCTGATCCTCGGCAGCATCGTTACCTACTGGCTGGTGACCAGCATCACGCGTCCGCTCACTACTGCCGTGCTGATTGCGCAGACCGTCGCCGCCGGCGATTTGCGCTCGCAAGTGGTGGTCAGCGGCAAGGACGAAACCGCGCAGCTGTTGCAAGCCCTGAAAGACATGAACGACAACCTGGTCAAGATCGTCAGTGAAGTACGCAGCGGCACCGACACCATCGCCACCGCCTCGGGCGAGATCGCCACCGGCAACCAGGATTTATCTTCGCGCACCGAAGAGCAGGCCGGCTCGCTCGAAGAAACCGCCGCCTCGATGGAGGAAATCACCGCGACGGTGCAAAAGAATGCCGAAAATACGCTGCAAGCCAACAAGCTCGCCGCCGATGCCTCCGGCGTCGCGCTCAAGGGCGGCGAGATGGTCGCCGCGGTGGTCGACACCATGAGCGCCATCGAACAAAGCTCGCACAAGATCGTCGACATCATCGGCGTGATTGACGGCATCGCCTTCCAGACCAACATCCTCGCGTTGAATGCCGCCGTTGAAGCGGCGCGCGCCGGTGAACAGGGCCGGGGCTTTGCGGTGGTCGCCTCAGAAGTGCGCACGCTGGCCCAACGCAGTGCAACCGCCGCCAAGGAAATCAAGGAACTGATCGGCGACTCGGTCGGCAAGATCAGCACCGGCACCAACCTGGTCGGCAACGCCGGCCAGACCATGCAAGAGATCGTCGTGGCGGTGGCGCAGGTGGCCGCAATCATGGACGAGATCACGCGCGCCAACCGCGAGCAAAGCGCCGGCATCGACGAAGTCAATCGTGCGGTGGTGCAAATGGATATGGTCACGCAGCAGAACGCCGCGTTGGTGGAACAGGCCGCCGCCGCGGCAGAAAGCCTGCAGGATCAGGCCGACAGCCTGGCGCGCGCAGTCAGTGTGTTCAAACTGCGCGACTGAGTTGTCTGATTGAATGAGCGCTGCGGAACGTATTCAAAGTCCGAAGCGAGAGGGTATCCGCTGGCGGCGCCCGGAGCGGAAAAACCGGAGTGTACTTGAGGGTACACGAGGATTTTGAGCACCGGACGACGCCAGATCATGGCCTCGCGGTAGGACGTTACTGTTTGATGAATACCAGGTCCCAGACGCCGTGGCCAAGTCGCAGGCCACGGTTTTCAAACTTGGTCACCGGGCGATAATCGGGACGCGGCGCATAGCCATCGGCGGCGTCGCTGCTGTTTTTCAGCGTTGTTTCCGCGCCCAGCACTTCCAGCATCTGCACCGCATACTCTTCCCAGTCGGTAGCGCAATGCAGGTAACCGCCCGGCGCAATGCGCGAAGCCAGCAAGCTCACCAGCGGCCCCTGGATCAAGCGGCGCTTGTTGTGACGCGCCTTGTGCCAGGGATCGGGAAAGAACACATGCGCACCCGCCAGTGAAGCCGGCGCAATCATGTTGGTCAACACCTCCACCGCATCGTGCTGGATCAGGCGCATGTTGGCGAGACCTTGCTCGCCGATCTGCTTGAGCAAACTGCCCACGCCCGGCGTATGCACTTCCACACCGATGAAATTCTTTTCCGGCATGTCTGCCGCGATCTTGGCGCTGGTGTCGCCCATGCCGAAACCGATTTCAAACACCGTCGGCGCCACGCGTCCGAAGGCCTGGTCGATATCCAGCGTTTCTTTTGCATAAGGCAGCAAGAACTGCGGACCAAGTTCTTCAATGGCGCGCGCCTGCGCCCCCGACAAGCGACCTGCACGTGTGACGAAGCTGCGGATGCGATGTTCGGTCGGATCGTAAAAAAGCGGTTTGCCGGATTTGTTTTCTGACATGAATGACTCGTGAAGCGGTAAATCGGGAGATGGAATTGTTATGCGGTGTGCCAGCAAAGCAGCGATGAAATCCGTCAGATCGCCTCACACCCTGGAGCGGGTGAAGGGGATCGAACCCTCGTCGTAAGCTTGGGAAGCTTCTGCTCTACCATTGAGCTACACCCGCGTTGGGTACGGATTATACCGGGTTACGGGTGGTTATTTCTGGTGTTGGAAATTGCTGGGCACGTTACTGGTGCCGCTTAAGTGAGCATTTTTAAGAAGAATTTAAGGCAGGGGTAAGAGCTCTCGCCAACAGATCAACTCGATGCGACTATACGACGAGCCAACTTATTTGCCACGCTGAGGCTTTCCACATAGACTAACTTCCAGTCCGGAATCGTTTAGGAGGACTGAATAAACTGCTGATCAGAGATCACAATAAAAATTCGGGCTTTGCGACAAAGGGGAATGAAAAAATGACTATCGTCAGGAAAACTCTCGGGCTACTTTTTTGCATCATGTTAAGCGGAGAGTTGTTTGCACAATCCACTAACGACTCAATGCGATTCACTCTTCATGATCCTTGCGGTGGTGGTAACGCAAACTCTTGTGCAACCGTGATAGTAGGTCAAGGTGTATTTGATGAAACCACATTAAGTAAGTTTCGGAAGGTAATTGACCAGCATCGCCGCTTGTACAAGATCGACCCGCCTGGAACTAGCATCTCTGCAGTAATATTCTCCAGCCCAGGAGGATCGCTGGCAGCAGGCATAGCGCTGGGCAGAGAAATTCGTCAACTTAAAATCGATACTCGTGCTGTCAGTGATTTTAATGAATATATACCCAAAAAACTTTCCGATTATGTCGACTATGTAGCAAGGCCCGTGTTACGCAATGCAAAATGCCTTTCTGCTTGCGCGTACGCTTTCTTAGGAGGAAGCCGACGCTCTGTAGAGAAGGATAATATTTTGGGGATTCATCAGTTTCGTTCCACGGTGGTGAATGGGACTTTAGAAAGTGATGCACAAACGACTACTGCTCAGCTTTCACTGTATGCAGAAAGCATGGGAGTTTCTCCAAAGTTTTTGACTTTGGCATCGCTCACTCCTTCAAATGAAATAACCTATATAGGAGTCCATCTTGCTCAAACTCTTAAAGTAGACAATGTTCACATTGCTTTATCTGAGTGGAATGTAGGAGTAACTAATAATGGCACGCCGTTTTTAACGAATAATCAAGCTATTGACGAAAGCCATAGTGCGAGATTCACTATGTTTCTAAATGGGCAGAATGTTTTTATTGAAACCAGTACAGTTTTGAACATAGCTGAGACGCGCTCAGATCGCCTTAATCTTTTCCCTTTAAATGAAACACCCGCAGTGTCCATTTTTATTGATGGCGCCGAATACAAAGGTGTCGCAGTAGGCGCATGGAGAAAAACGACGTCACGAGATGCGCTCGTCTATTCGTCAATATCTACTTTCCCCCGTAATGTCTTGTTATTAATGCAGCGTGCAAAATCTCTTTCTATTTCTGATAATTTTGCACACGCTTTGTCAGATCTTTCACTGGAGACAGAACTCTCTACCTCTGGCCTAAACTCAGGAATTTCACTTCTAATACGTACCAAGTGATCTATGTGGAAAGCCTCAGCGTGGCAAATAAGTTGGCTCGTCGTATAGTCGCATCGAGTTGATCTGTTGGCGAGAGCTCTTACCCCTGCCTTAAATTCTTCTTAAAAATGCTCACTTAAGCGGCACCAGTAACGTGCCCAGCAATTTCCAACACCAGAAATAACCACCCGTAACCCGGTATAATCCGTACCCAACGCGGGTGTAGCTCAATGGTAGAGCAGAAGCTTCCCAAGCTTACAACGAGCGGTCTGCGCCCATGCTTGGGAATTGCTGGGGAGTTACTGGCATGGATTATCTGCTGCTGCTGAACCTTAATTTTTGCAAAGAAATCGGTGGGTGCAACAGCAAGAGGCGAGCACAAACACAAGGCGCATTGACGCACAGGGTGCATGATTGCGATAAAAAAATACAACAAATGGCATTTCATTTTTTTGTCTGATCT
>Ga0209913_1000158_pt1 | contig 69849 bp, 60 predicted proteins | sample PersoiDNA2013203_FD_185805 | JGI IMG/M metagenome (GOLD analysis project Ga0209913, IMG submission 185805) | Permafrost soil microbial communities from the Arctic, to analyse light accelerated degradation of dissolved organic matter (DOM) -... | ecosystem: Environmental > Terrestrial > Soil >...
AGTCCGACAGGCTGCTAGGCCAGGCAGCACAACATCAATGCGCCCCAACGGCAGCATCGACATTGCTGCCTGAACCGCCAGCGCCGCCTGCACTGCCTGCACTGCCTGCACTGCCTGCACTGCCTGCACTGCCTGCGAGTTTGGGCCTGGCAAACCACACCACCGGTATCAACAGCAGAAAAATCAACGCCGACGCAAAAAATACATCATTAATGGCCAACATATAGGCCTGCTGATCAATCAGCCGGTTGACCTGCGCCAGCGCCTGCTCAGGCGTCAGCCCCGCGTTGCGCATACCGGCCAGCACTTGCGTGGCCGTGGCGCTACCTTGGTGGATGGATTCAGCCAATTGCGCGTGGTGCATGGCGGCACGGTCTTGCCAGACGGTGGTGGCAATCGAAGTACCAAACGATCCCGCCACAATCCGCACGAAACTCGACAAGCCGGAGGCAGCGGGGATCTTGTCCGGTGCAATGCCTGATAACAGGATGACCGACAAGGGGATAAAAAAGAACGCCATCGCGATGCCCTGAATAATCGTCGGCAGCATCATGGTGCCAAAGTCGGCCTGGGTATTGAAGTGCGAGCGCATCAATAGCACCACCGCAAACACCACAAACGCAAAACTGGCCAGCCAGCGCGGATCGACCCGGTTCACGTTTTTGCCCACGATCGGCGACAGCACGATGGCGAACAGGCCCACCGGCGCCAGCAACATGCCCGCATCAATCGACGGGTAGCCCATGAACTGCTGCAGCCACAAGGGCAGCAAAACCACATTGCCAAAAAACAAACCGTAGCCAACCGCAATCGCCAGCGTGCCAGACCAGAAGTTGCGCCGCTTGAACAGGCGCAAATCCACCGCCGGATGTTCTGCCGTGAGCTCCCAGGCCAGAAAAATGGCGCAGCCCACCAGCGCCACCAACCCTAAGCCGACCACTTCCGGTGAATGAAACCAGTCCAGCTCCTTGCCTTTGTCGAGCATGATCTGCAAGGCGCCGACCCAGATCACCAGCAGACCCAAACCGACTGAGTCAATCGGCAATTTGCGTATGACACTCTCACGCTTGCGATAGATCGACCAGACCATGAAGGCTGACAGCAGACCAAACGGGATGTTGATATAAAAAATCCAGGACCAGTTGATGTTTTCGGTAATCCAGCCGCCCAGCAGCGGACCCACTACCGGTGCCACCAGCGTGGTAATGGCCCACAAGCCCATCGCCAGGCCCGCCAGCGCGGGCGGGTAGCTCGACAGCAGCAAGCCCTGCGAGAGCGGGATCATCGGCCCCGCCACAAAACCCTGCATGACCCGGAAGATGATCAGCATGGTCATGTTGGGTGCCAGCCCACACAGCCAGGAGCTCAGCACAAACAGCAAGACGCTGGTGATGAACAGGCGCACCTGGCCAAAACGCTGCGACAACCAGCCGGTGAGCGGCAGGGCAATGGCGTTGGCGACGCCAAAGCTGGTAATGACCCAGGTGCCCTGGTTGGCGCTCACCCCCAGATCACCGGCAATGGCGGGCAGCGACACGTTGGCAATCGACGAGTCGAGCACGTTCATGAAGGTCGCCAAAGAGACGGCGATGGTGCCCCACAGGCGGGCCGAACCTTGCAGCGGTGGCGGGTTGAAAGGCGTGGCAGTGCTCATGCGCGACTCAGCTTAGTTGCGCGTCATATCAACTGTGCCCCAGATTGGCGGCGACAATTTTTTGCACCTCTTGCGTTGCGCCACGCTCAAGGGCTTCATAAACAGCGGTTTGCACCAGCGCGGCATCACGCGGCGCATCGGCCAGCATCTTGCCGTCCTGTCTGGTTACATCGACCGTGGCGATCATCGACAGACCGACTCGCAAGGGGTTTTTTGCCAGCTCGCCCGCGTCCAGCGCCACCCGCACCGGTACGCGCTGCACCACCTTGATCCAGTTCCCGGTCGCGTTTTGCGCGGGCAACAGGGCAAAGGCGGCGCCGGTACCCATGCCCAGACCGCTAACCACGCCCTTGTAGGCCACTTTTTTGCCGTACAGATCGGCCGTCAATTCGACGCTCTGACCAATGCGGATATGGCGCAGCTGGACCTCCTTGAAATTGGCATCAACCCACAACTGCTGGGGAGCAATCACGGACATCAAGGGTGTACCCGCCGCCACGCGCTGGCCCAACTGCACACTGCGCCGAGCCACGAAACCGTCCACTGGTGAGGGCAAAACGGCCCGCTCTTTAGCCAGCCAAGCCTCACGCACTTTGGCAGCAGCCACTTGCACGCTCGGGTGCTGTTCGACGCTCACGCCTTCGGTCATGACCTGGTTACTGGCCAGTTGTTGGCGGGCGGTGGCTACCCCCGCCAGAGCCGAGGCCATCGCACTCTTGGCGTTGGCCAGTTGAGTCTGGCTGTGGTTGAGTTCTTCACGCGAGACGGCCCCCTCACCCGCCAAGGATTGGCGGCGGTTCAAGTCATCGGTGGCACGCGCAATTTCGGTTTGGGCCTTGACCACGTCAGACTCGCGCAGACTGATTTGGGCCTGCAGGCTTGCGTTGTTGGCATACAGCGTGCGCACTTGCCGCACGGTCTGCGCCAGACTGGCTTTGGCTTGATCGAGCGCCAGTGCGGCATCCGCCGGGTCAAGTTTGACCAGGGGCTGTCCGGCTTTGACCCAGTCCGTGTCATCGGCCAGGATGGCGACCACCGTACCGCCAATTTGCGGCGTGATCTGGACCACGTTGCCCTGGACATAGGCGTTGTCGGTGGATTCAAAATGGCTGGCCACCAACCATTCGTAGGCGGCCCAGCCCAGTCCCACGATGACAACGACACCCGCAATGGCGCTCAAGGCCTTTTTACGCGCTGGGTTGCCCGCAGCATGCTGGGGCGGGACGAGATTTTGAGGTTCGGTCATGGTGTAAAAGAGTCAAAAATGGCTGTGATTTATTTCTGCGCGGTAGCGGCAGGCAACTCGGCGCGATAACCGCCGCCCAACGCACGCATCAGCGAAACCTGGGTATCGCGTGCGCGTGCGCTCAAGTCAATGCCTTGGCGGCTTTGACTCAACACAGCAGTCTCGGCGGCCAGCACACTGAGCAAGTTACCCAGTCCGGCCCCATAGCGCCGCGTGGCGATGGCATAAGCGTGCTCTGCTGAGTCTTGCGCCGCGCGCTGCTCGGCCTGCTGACGCGTGACGGCTTGCGTGGAGGCGAGTTGATCGGCCACATCGCGCACGGCATCAATCACGGCGGCGTTGTAGCTCTCGATGGCAGCGTCCAGATCAGCCGTTTTGCCACGCAAATTGGCACGCAAGCGACCCCCGTCAAAGAGCGGCAAACGCAGTGCCGGGCCCACGCCCCATTGCTCGCTGCCCGCGCCGAGCAAGCGATCCAGCCCAATGCTGGAGAAACCGGCAAAAGCGACCAGATTGACGTTGGGATAAAACTGGCTCTTGGCACTGGCGACGTCCTGACTGGCGGCCTCGACGCGCCAGCGGGCCGCAGCAATGTCAGCGCGACGACCCAACAGGTCGGCGGACACGGTCGTAGGAGCTACTATTTTTATAGCTGTCTGCGAAGGCAGGGCGAGGGCTAGAGCCCTATTTGGCTGACCAATCAGCGCGGCCAAGGCATGCGTGGTCAACGTGATCTGCTCTTGCAGGGCTTCGATCTGTAGTCGGGCATCGGGCAAAGTGCCTTCGCTCAGGCGCAATTCAAGCTGCGTATCGAGCCCGGCGTCCAGACGCTGCTGCACCAGCCGCAGCACCTGCGTGCGTTGCGCCAGCAGGCGCTGCGCCAGCGCCAGTTGAGCGTGCAGCCGTGTCAATTGAAAGTAGTTGCGCGCCACCGTGCTGGCCAGCAGTGTGCGGGCCGCATCGGCATCCGCCTGCGCGGCGCGCGCGCTGCCCAGGGCAGCTGCAAGTGCAGCGCGGTTTTTGCCAAAAAAATCGAGCTCCCAGTTGCCACTGAGTTGCGCAGTGCCGGTTTCAGCCATTGAACCGGCCAGGGGCGGCGGAATCATGCCGTTGGCGGTGAATTTTTGACGCATGGCGTCAACGCCTGCGCTGAGCTGCAGCCCATTGGCTGCCTCTGTTGCAGCGGCACCGGCTTGTGCGCGGGCGAGCCGGGCCTGCGCAATTTTGAGGCTGGGGTTGGCTGCCAAGGTCTGATCAATCAAGCCATTCAGTTGTTCATCACCCAACTCGCGCCACCATTGCGCGTTGGGAATGACACCGGCGCTGGATTGAATGGGCAAACCCAGCGACGCGGCATCGCGCAGCGCAGCTTGCGGCCCGATCTCTTTCATATTGGCACAAGCCGACAGGCCCAGAACCACTAAGGCCGCCAATGTGGATTGGCTGAAGCGCCTGCGCGCGATTTCAAAATCACGGTGCATCTGGGTCTCCTGAAATGGTCCGGGTCGGGGGTAAGGTCTGTGTCTGTGTTTGAGTCTGCGCGTTGTCCAGGATGCGCCGCAAAAAGCCCTTCAAGGCTTCAAACTCTTCGACTGAGAAACCCGCCAGATGGGCATTTTGTACACGGCTGAGCACCGCAGGTAGGGCGGCCGCTGCATCAAGGCCGACTGGCGTCAACTCGATATGGACAACACGCCGGTCCGCCACCGAGCGCACACGGCGACACAGGCCCTTGGCTTCCAGCCGATCGAGCAGGCGGGTCATGGCACCAGGGTCCAGATGGCATTCGCGCGCCAGCTCGGCCACGGTGGACACCTTGCCCATTGAGAGCTTGAACAGCGGTACCCATTGCGCGTTGGTCAGGTCACTGGTTTCGAGTTGACGCTCGACTTCTTGCGCCACCAGGGCCAGCACGCGCCGCATCAAATAACCCACGCTCTCCTCGGGCTTGTAGCCATCGGCGCAATAAAACGCAATGGCGGCACAAGACCCTTGGATCGGCTCGACGCCAGCCGCCGCAGCGCGCGGCGGGTCGGACTTAAGGGGTGTTCGCGAGGGCTTCATAAGGGCGTGGATATTATTTGCTTAGGCAATCAATGTCAAGGCTTTGTTTGGCGTAGCAAAGGTTTATGCGCTTTTTGGCTAAACTCCGGTTTATGCCCAAGCCCACCCCCCTCAAAGCCTCGCCGCGTTCGCTGTCCGGTCTGCTGCCTTTTCTGGTGCCCTACCGTGGCCGCATTGGGCTGGCACTGGCATTTTTGGTGCTGGCAGCGACGGCCACGCTGGCCTTTCCGGTGGCTTTGCGCAGCCTGATCGACGCGGGCTTGGTGCAATCGGACAAAGGCGCGCAGGTGATGGCCCTGCGCCAGCACTTTGTCGCCCTGTTTGCGGTAGCGGTGGCGCTGGGCCTTTTTTCGGCGGCGCGCTTTTACATGGTGAGCTGGCTCGGGGAGCGTGTCACGGCCGATCTGCGCAATGCGGTCTACGCCCATGTGCTGCAGCAAAGCCCCGAATTCTTTGAGACCACGCAAACCGGCGAGGTCTTGTCGCGCCTGTCGGCCGACACCACGCTGGTGCAGACGGTGGTGGGCTCGTCGCTGAGCATGGGCTTGCGCAACACGGTGATGGGCATCGGTGCCCTGGGCATGCTGATCTGGACCAATCCGTATGTCATGCTGCAGGTGCTGACCCTGCTGGTGCTGGTGATTGTGCCGTCTCTGTGGTTTGGCCGGCGCGTGCGCAAGCTCTCGCGCGCCAGCCAGGACCGGGTGGCGGATTCCAGCGCCATTGCCGCTGAGGTGCTGAACGCCATTCCCGTGGTGCAAAGCTACACCGCCGAGGAGCGCGAATCGGCGCGCTTCAATGCCTCGACCGACAGCGCTTTTGAAACGGCGGTCAAACGCACCAAGGCGCGCTCGGTACTGGTGGCGTTCATCATCATTGCCACTTCGGCGGCCCTGCTGTGGGGCTTGTACCAGGGCACGCAAGCGGTGATAGCCGGACGCATCAGTGCCGGCGATTTGGGCCAGACGGTGCTGTACGTCATCATTTTGGCCAGTGCGTTTGCGATTCTGGGCGAGGTCTATGGCGACTTGCTGCGCGCCGCCGGCGCGACCGAACGGCTGATGGAGTTGCTGAAAAGCCAGTCGCCCATTACTTCACCATCAAATCCGGCTCTAGCCCCCGTTCAGCTTGATGGAAGCGCTATTAAATTTGAAGACATCCGATTCAACTATCCATCCCGCCCGACGCAGGCTGCGCTGACAGATTTCTCGCTGGAGGTGAAACCGGGCCAGACGGTGGCCCTGGTCGGACCCAGTGGCGCTGGCAAGAGCACCGTGTTTCAATTGCTGCTGCGCTTTTACGACCCGGGCGCAGGACAGATCGTGCTGGACGGCGTGGCAACACGCGACCTGTCTTTGCACGACCTTCGCCAGCGCATCGGCATCGTGCCGCAGGACGCGGTGATTTTTTCCAGCAGCGCACTGGAGAACATTCGCTATGGCAAGCCTGATGCCAGCGACGCCGAGGTCAAAGCGGCGGCGCAAGCGGCTTTTGCCGACGAATTCATCAGCGCCCTGCCGCAAGGTTATGACACGTTTCTGGGCGAGCGCGGTGTGCGCCTCTCGGGTGGCCAGCGCCAGCGCATTGCGATTGCCCGCGCCATGCTGAAGAACCCACCGCTGCTGCTGCTGGATGAGGCCACCAGCGCGCTCGACGCCGAGAGCGAGCGCATGGTGCAAGCGGCTCTGGAGAGCGCCATGCGAGGCCGCACCACCCTCGTGATTGCGCACCGCCTGGCCACGGTGATCAAGGCTGACCACATTGTGGTGCTCGACCACGGCCAGTTGGTCGAGCAAGGTACGCACGCCGAACTGGTGGCGCACGGTGGCGTGTATGCGGGGCTGGCGGCCTTGCAATTCAACGCTTGAGCGGGGCCGACTGCGCTGAACCCACAGGCCGTGGTTGATTCCTGAGTTGATGAAAATTGCTATTGAAGCCACCTGACTTCGCTAGTAAACTGCATTTTTCACCGTTTGGAGCCTTTGATGGACGTCTCAACTGTTAGAACCCAGCCCACGCAGCCAAGCCAGCAAGCCAAACGTACCGACGAGGTGCATCAGGTGCAAAAGCGCGAGGCCCAGGAAAAAGAGAACAATGCCAAAATAACGCAGCAGACTCAAGTCAAGCCGGTGGTGAACACACAGGGACAAACCACCGGACGCATCCTCAACGCCACCGCCTGAGCGCTGGCAACCTTCAAAACCCCAAGCCATGGTTGCGATTAGCGCCACCAACAGTGCCACACCGTCGCTGCAGTCGGTGCAGGGAAGATCCCGCGTAGAACAAGCCCGGCGCGAAGCGGATCAGGCCGAAGCCAATGCCAAAACCCTGCGGCAGCAGGCGGATCAAGCGGAAAGTGAAGCCCAGCAAAGCCAAGGCCGGTTGCGCGACTTGAGCCAGCGCAGCCAGCGCAGCCAGCAAGTTGATCCCACTTACCTGCCACGCCAGCAAGGCCAGAACACCGGCCAGATCCTCAACCTGCGCGTCTGATCCTGGCCCGTTCTCAACTCACGCCAGATGCCGAAGTTCACGCAGCGCCACCGAGATTGGCGCCAGATCCGGGCTCTGGGTGCTGATGCTCTGCAACAGTTTGCATAGACGTTCGATGGCCGTTTGATGCTGCCCCGCCCAATCCGACAGGCTCTGCGTGCCAGACAGCAAGCTGCGTGTGATCTGACTGGCAATCGAGTAGACATCGTCACGGGCACTGCCCCTGGCTTGGGTCTGCCACAAGCTGTCGGTCGGCAAGCGGTTGATTTGTGCCCGCCAGGCACTCAGGCCCAGTTCACCCTCAACACCAAAATAGGCGCGCGCTGCCTGCTCCAGGTCGGCGTCAGTGCTTTGCGCCAGGTCCACCAGATCGAGCGCCGGGAATATGAACTCCAGCGCCGTCAGGTTTTGCGCCAGCGCCTGCGCCACACCGGCCTGTACCAGGATTTGGGTCGCTCGCTGCCAGTTCGCAATGGCCTGGGCTGGCAGCCAATGATCCAAATTGCCACGCAACTCACGCGCACCAGGTTGGTAGCGATGGATCAGGGTCGGCAGATCGGTGTCTTTGGAGCGCACCCGCAGCATCCAGCGCGAAGCCCGCTGTGCGATGGCGGTCAATTTGCTCAACAGGTCCAGTTGCAATGAGGTCGAGACCTGGTAGTCGAGCGCGTCAATCTGGTCCCACAGCGCTTCCAGATCAAATATCTCACGCGCCAGTGTGTAGGCGCGCACCACGTCGGCAGCGGTGGCGGCAGCTTCTGCCGCCAAAAAATTCACAAACGTCGCACCGGTGCGGTTGACCACCGTGTTGGCGATAAAGGTCGAGATAATCTCGCGCTTGAGTGGATGTTTGGCAATGGCCTCACCAAATTTTTCGCTCAGCACCTTGGGAAAGTAGGCTTTCAAAGCGCCACTGAAGTAAGGGTCCTCGGGCAGGTTGCTGGCCACCAGGTCGTCAAACACCGACATCTTGGCATAGGCCAGCAACACGGCGCCTTCTGGCGCGGTCAACCCCAGCTTGCGGGCTCGCCGCAGTGCAATCTCCTCGTCACTGGGCAAGAACTCAATCGCCCGATTCAGACGACCGGCACCTTCGAGCCATTGCATCAGGCGCTGCTGGCCGTCCAGCACATACAGCGGGCGATGACAGGCGATGTCGAGCGCCTGGGTCTGGTAGTAGTTATCCGCCAGCACCAGATGACCCACTTCGTCGGTCATGGAGGCCAGCAGGTCGTTGCGCTGTTTGAGAGTCAAGTCGCCCGCCTCCACCACCCGGTCCAACAGAATCTTAATATTGACCTCGTGGTCGGAACAATCGACACCAGCCGAGTTGTCTATGGCGTCGGTGTAGATCAAGCCGCCTTTTTGCGCGAACTCGACACGGCCGTGTTGGGTGCAACCCAAGTTTCCGCCTTCGACCAGCACCTTGCAACGCAGTTCGCTGCCATTCACGCGGAATGCGTCGCCCGCCTTGTCACCCACCTGGGCATGAGTCTCATAAGCGGCCTTGACATAGGTGCCAATGCCGCCGTTGTAGATGAGGTCTACCGGTGCCTGCAAAACGGCATGCAGCAGTGCCGCCGGCGTGAGCTCCTCAGCCTCAGTGCCGATGACGGCGCGCGCCTGGACCGAGAGTTTGATCGACTTGGCGGCACGAGAATAAACGCCACCCCCTTCTGAAATCAGGGTCTTGTCGAAATCGTCCCAGCTCGAACGCGGCAGCGCAAACAAACGCTGGCGCTCAGCGAAGGTGCGCGCCACATCGGGTGTGGGGTCGATGAAGATGTGGCGGTGGTCGAACGCGACCACCAACTGGATGTGTTCGGACAGCAGCATGCCGTTGCCAAAAACGTCGCCCGACATGTCGCCAATACCGACCACGGTAAACGGCGTGGTTTGCGTGTTAATCGACAACGCGCGGAAGTGCCGCTTAACCGACTCCCAAGCGCCGCGCGCCGTGATCCCCATTTTTTTATGGTCATAGCCGACCGAGCCGCCGGAGGCAAAGGCATCGCCCAACCAGTAACCATATTGAGCCGACACGCTGTTGGCAATGTCCGAGAAGGAAGCGGTTCCTTTGTCGGCCGCCACCACCAGGTAGGGGTCGTCAGGGTCATGGCGGACCACCTCAGGCGGTGGCACCACCTGGCCTTGCACCAGGTTGTCGGTCAAGTCCAGCATGCCCGACAGCAACAACTTGTAGCAGGCGATGCCCTCGGCCATATAAGCCTCGCGCTCACTGGCAGGTGGCGCCTTCTTGAGGACAAACCCTCCCTTGGAACCAACCGGCACGATGACTGTATTTTTTACGTGCTGGGCTTTAACCAATCCCAGTATTTCTGTGCGGAAATCTTCTGGCCGATCTGACCAGCGAATGCCACCGCGGGCGACCTTGCCCAGGCGCAAATGCAGGGCCTCAACGCGCGGCGAATAGACCCAGACTTCGAACAAGGGCTTAGGCTCGGGCACACCCGGCAATTCGCGCGGGTTCAGCTTGAAACTCAGGTAAGGTTTGCCGACCCCGAGGTCCGTGGTTTGCCACGCGTTGGTGCGCAGCGTGGCCATCACACTGGCATAGAACTGGCGCAATATCCGGTCTTCGTCCAGGCTGGCCACAGCACTCAGGAGCGCCTCGATGCGCTGTCCAATTTGCTGTTGCACACTACTGCGATCAGCCTCCTGCGCGGGGTCAAAGCGGGCCTCGAACAATGCGCTGATTTCCTGGGCGATCAAGGCATTTTTGTACAACGTAGTTTCGATGTAGCTCTGGCTGAAGGCAAAGCCCAACTGCTTAAAGTAGCGCGTGTAAGCGCGCAGCACAGCAATGGCACGGGAGTCCAGACTGGTGTTGAGCACGAGCTTGTTGAGATCGTCGCTTTCTACTTCACCTTTCCAGGCTTGAACAAATAGCGCCTCAAAGCGTGACTTGATGACGGAAAGCTCTGTGCCGACAGGCAACTGAAGCCCCAGATCATGAATCCAGAACACTTCACCTTTTCCCCTGTCTCCATTGCCGCTGCTGACATGGTAAGGCTGCTCGTCCAGCACGCGCGCACCCATGCGCTCCAACACCGGCAGGGAATCAGACAGGGCGACTTTGGAGGTGTTGTAGATTTTGAAACGCAACAGGCCCGCTCCAGCGTCCAGCGGGCGATACAGCTTGACAGCCAGCGGCAAACTGGGCGTCAAGACAGACAGTGCCTGCGCGTCCTCCGCCGCCACCTGGGCCGAAAAGTCCTCACGGTAAGCGGTGGGGAAGGCATTGGCGAAACGATGCGCCAGCGTCAAGCCCGGACCCTCGCCATGGGTGTGCAGCAGTTCTTGCGTGCAATCATCTTCCCAGCGCTGCGCCAGCCGGGCAATGCGCGCCTCAAGGGCACGCAGATCAAGGTTTTTTGGCACCTGCTCCTTGGCCCGCACCAGGTAGTGGATGCGTGCCATCGGGCTGTCGGTGAGCATCGGGGTGAACTCAATCGACTGGCCATCCAGCGCACTGGCCAACTCCTGACCAATCTTGATGCGCAGTTCGGTGTTGTAGCGGTCACGTGGAACAAATACTTGCACCGAGGTAAAGCGTCCAAACGGATCACTGCGCAGGAACACGCGCGTGCGCTGGCGTTCTTGCAAGCGCAAGATGCCAATCGCATGTTCTATGAGCGTGGCGGTATCGATCTGGAACAACTCATCGCGCGGGTAGGCATCCAGAATCGATTGCAGTGACTTGGCCGCATGACTGTCGGGCACGACACCGGCAGCGGCTGTCACATCGGCTGTACGACGGCGTACTTGCGGTATATCGCTGACCGGTGCTGCATAGGCGGTGGAGGTATACAAGCCCAGAAACCGTGTTTCGCCTACCACCTGACCAGCATCATCGAAGCGTTTGACACCGATATAGTCCAGCCAGGCTGGACGGTGCACGGTGGCGCGCGTCATGGCCTTGGTAAGGAGCACCAGTTGGTCAGAATCAAGAAAAGCCACGGCGTCAGCAGGGAGGCGACTGGTAGGTGTATGAGCCGCCCCGCGCAACACACCCAGGCCAGATTCGGGAATGGCGACCAGACTCACGCCGTCGTCATCACGCACCACGTTGTAGTCACGCGCCCCCAGGAAGGTGAAATGCTTGGCTTCGAGCCAGCGCAAAAACTCAACACCTTCTTGCTGGTTGACAGATGACAGCGACGACTGTGCCGATGCATCGGCCACGGCTCGCAGCCGATTCAGCATGGGTTGCCAGTCCTGCACCGTAGCACGCACATCCCCCAAGATGCGCGCCAGTTCACTGGCCAATGCAGCGCGATCAGCCTCGCTCACAATGCGATCACATTCCACCAGAATGAACGATGCCATCGGGCTGGTTTTCTCACCGAGATGCGCCACGCTGGCGGTCTTGACCAAGTGGCCTTGTTTATCGCGCTGCACACTGAGCAAAGGATGCACAATCCAGTGCGCGGTACGGCCGCTGCGGTTGACGGCCATGGTGACCGAATCCACCAAAAATGGCATGTCATCGTGAACAATCTGAATGGCGGTGTGCTCGCTCACAAAACCATCTTCCGCCAGGGTCGGATTGAACACGCGAATCCTGGCGCTTTGCGGTGCACACGGGCCATCAGCCAAACGCCAGTGCGCATTGGCAATGGCAAACAAAGTAGCGGGACCACGGGCCTGTATTTCATCCGGGTCAGCGTTCTCGAAATAGGCCAATACAAAATCAGCAAGCCGGTTGGCATCTGGCCCAGCATGCTCCTGGGTATAGGTCAGCAGCTCGGTAAGCGCGGGATGGGTCATGGTATCTCCGGTTGATCTTTAATGTCTCCAAATTCTAGGCGTGGAGCCCATAATTAAGTAGTCTTTGGTCGCGAGTTCATGGCGTTATGCAAGAGTCGCATCAACCCTGTGCGCCAACGGTGCGGCGACCAGTCGCTACTGCAAATGGCCCTTGAGGGCGGCCGGTAGCGACAAGGGCATCACAGCGATGCCCTCCTCAATAAGGGACTCAGCTTCGGCGCGGGAGGCGTGTCCGCGAATGCCGCGCTCCTTGACCTCCCCGTAATGAATTTTGCGAGCTTCCTCGGCAAACTTATCGCCCACGTCATCGGTGTTGGCCACAATGCGGTGGGCCATCGCCATCCAGGCAAGCTGCAATGCTCGCTCTGCACCATCCGGCCGGGCAACGTCCAGCGCAGGTGACGGCTCTCCGCGACCGCCACCCAGGTTAAGGCGCGGCGCGCTCAGCCGCTTGCTGATCGATGCATCGCCGCATACCGGGCACTCGACCAGGGCACGTCCGCATTGATCCAGGAAATCATCTTCGGACGCAAACCAGCCTTCAAACACATGCTGGTTACGACACTGAAGGTCCAGAACTTTCATAGCGCCATTATCCAGCCTGGCCAGGAATCGCCGCTGGATGCCAATTCAAAAGCCATGCGCCAGACAGAACGTTCTGTAACCACAGGGCCGCTGTCAGGGTTTTCCCGTCCGTGATCAGGCCATCTCGGCACCATTGCAACAACTCTGTCGGGGTGGCTGTAAACACATCCAGAAACTCGCCATGATCGAGCTGACGCTCCCCGGGAGTCATACCACGGGCAAACCAAATATCAATGAATTCCGTGGAGTAGGAAATGACCGGATGCAACACACCCGCACGCGACCACTGGGACGCGGTGTAGCCGGTTTCTTCCAGAAGCTCCCGCTGGGCGCAAAGTTGAAGGTCTTCTCCTGAATCGATTTTGCCAGCCGGAAACTCGATCATCACCTGTCCAATCGGGTAGCGAAACTGGCGCTCAAGTACAACCCTGACTCCACCCTCTGCGTCCTCAAGCAGGGGAACAATCATGACGGCCCCTGGATGCACAATGTATTCGCGGCTAGCAATCGCCCCATTGGGAAGCTTGACGGTGTCGCGATACGCGTGAAGAAAATGGCCCTTGGCCAGTTCTTCACTGCTGAGTTTCTCTTCGACTAAATGACGATCATCCATGACAGGTGGCAAGAACTAATCGCGCCAACCAAAAAGGCAATGTCGACCAACATTGCTCACAGCTTGCAAGCAGCCCGACCGGCCCGACCTAAACAGTCAAATTCCCGCGGATAGAAACAGCCTCAAGCGTCCATCAGGTGCCCAGCATTTGCACGACTGCATTGGCACACAAAGCCATCAGACCACCAGGCAACAGGCCGAGGACCAGAAGCAACGCACCGTTCAGAGACAACACAGCGCGAACGTCGAAAGGTGCCGACATGGTACCTGCCGTCAGCGGCTTGTCAAAGTACATCACCTTGATGACGCGCAAGTAATAGAAAGCGCCAATCAGCGACATCATGACGGCGAACACGGCCAAACCGATGTGAAAAACTCCGCCGGAGGCGACCAGCGCCTGCAACACCGCGAGCTTGGCATAAAAACCGACCATGGGCGGGATACCGGCCAATGAAAACAGACAGACCGCCATCACACCAGCATAAAGCGGGCTGCGCTCGTTCAGACCGGCCATATCAGAAATCTCTTCGCTCTCAAAACCATCGCGGGCCAGCAACAGAATCACGCCAAAACTTGCCAGCGTTGTCAACACATAGGTGAGGACATAAAACATGGACGAGCTGTAGGCATTCGCTGCATAGTGGACATCACCGTTCACCACGCCAGACATCAGACCCAGCAATACAAAACCCATGTGCGAAATCGTCGAGAACGCCAGCATGCGCTTGAGATTGGTCTGTGCAATGGCGGCTAGATTACCAATCAGCAGCGAACCAACGGACAACACCATCAACATCTGCTGCCAGTCAATGGCCAGTGGCAGCATGCCCTCCACCAGCAACCGAATGCAGATGGCAAAGGCTGCCAGCTTGGGTGCGCCAGCAATGAGCAGGGTCACCGCAGTGGGTGCGCCCTGGTACACATCAGGGATCCACATATGAAATGGCACCACACCAAGCTTGAAAGCAAGACCCGACACCACAAACACCAAGCCGAACACCAACACCTGGTGCTTGATTTGGCCGGAATTAATAGCCTTGAACACAGCACTCACATCCAGTGAGCCAGTGGCGCCATACATCATTGACAGTCCATATAACAGGAAACCCGACGCCAGCGCGCCCAACACAAAATACTTCATGGCGGCTTCAGTGGCCGTGGCATTGTCACGCCGCAAGGCCACCAGCGCATAGCTCGACAGCGTCAGCAACTCAAGCCCCAAGTAGATCACCAGGAAATTATTGCCGGAGATCATGACAAAAATGCCCAACAGGCCAAACAGACTCAAGGAGAACATCTCGCCACCGCGCAACATGTCGCGATCAGCCGCGTAGGGTCGACCATAGACCAGGGAGACCATCACGGCAATGGTCGCAAAGCACTGGAGCCAGTTGCCCATGGGGTCGCTGACCACCATGTTGCCAAAGCCATAAACGGTCACACCACCGACGGCGTAGCTCGCCTGCAAAGCTGCCACGATTGCCAGGGTCAGCAGGGACAGTAAATAGGTCTGCGTGCGCCGTGGACTTTTCACGCCAAGATCGGCCAGCGCGATGACGCAAGCCATAATGAGCAGGATGATTTCAGGGTAAACCGAAATCCAACTGAGTTTGTCGATCATGTTCTATCTCTTAATTCAATTTGGTCGATTCAGACTGATCAAATCAGCTTGGACAGCGCTACGTGCTTGAGCAATTCCGTCACCGACGTATCCATCACATCGGTAAAGGGCTTTGGATAGACACCCATGTACAACACAGCGATCGCCAACAGGCTCAACATCAGGAATTCACGCGCGTTAATGTCTTTCAGGGCCTTGACGTGATCATTGGCAACTGGGCCCAAGTAAACACGCTTAACCATCCACAAGGTGTAAGCAGCACCAAAAACCAGCGAACTGGCGGCTGCAAAACCCAACCAGAAGTTCGCCTTGACGGCCCCAATGATCACCATCCACTCGCCAACAAAACCGGCTGTTCCCGGCAACCCGCAATTGGCCATGGCAAACAACAGGGCAAACGCGGTGAACTTTGGCATGGTGTTGACCACGCCGCCATAACTGGCGATCTCACGCGAATGCGCACGGTCATACAACACACCAATCGACAAGAACATGGCGGCGGATACAAAACCATGCGAAACCATTTGCACCAGGGCGCCCGACAGTCCCAGATCATTGAAAAGGAAAAAGCCCAAGGTCACAAACCCCATGTGGGCAACCGAGGCGTAAGCCACCAGCTTTTTCATATCCGTCTGGACCAGTGCCACCAAGCCAACATAAACAACAGCAATGAGCGACAAGGCGATCATCAGCCCGGACCATTCGTGCGCCGCATCCGGGGCAATAGGTAAAGAGAACCGAAGAAAACCATAGGCACCGAGTTTGAGCATCACCGCGGCCAGCACGGCCGACCCACCGGTAGGTGCTTCAACGTGCACGTCAGGTAGCCAAGTGTGTACTGGCCACATGGGGACCTTGACTGCAAAAGCCGCCAGAAAAGCAAAGAACAACAGGGTCTGCGCAGTGCCAGCCAAGGGGAGTTGGTGCCACGTTGCAAGGTCGAAACTGCCGCCCGACTTGGTATACAGAAAAATCAGAGCCACCAGCATCAGGAGCGAACCGAGCAGGGTGTACAAGAAGAACTTGAAGGCGGCATAGATTTTGTTCGGCCCGCCCCAAATACCAATGATCAAATACATCGGAACCAAGGTGGCCTCAAAAAACACATAGAACAACATGCCATCGAGCGCACAGAAAACACCAATCTGCAAACCACTCAGAATAAGGAACGCTCCCATGTATTGATTGACCCGTCGCGTGATGACTTCCCAACCGGCGATCACCACCACGACGTTGATAAATGCAGTCAGAATCACGAGCCAAAGTGAAATGCCATCCACACCCAGATGGTAATTCACATTGAAGCGCTCTATCCACGGTGCCTTCTCGACAAACTGCATTGCAGCCGTGCCGAGCTTGAAGCCAGCGTACAAAGGCAAAGTGACAAGAAAACTGACGATGGCACCAATCAGCGCAACCCAGCGCACGGTGCGCGCCTGATCATCACGACCGAGTGCCAGCAGCACAACACCAAAAACAATCGGTGTCCAAATAGCCAGGCTCAACAAACCCATTTTTTTTATTCTCCTACTTGAGCCAGACGAAATACGTCATCAGCACAAAAACACCCAATATCATGACCAGCGCATAGTGATACAAGTAACCTGTTTGCACCCTGCGAACAACTCCAGATACCCACGCAACCCCTTTCCAGGAGCCGTTGACCAGCACGCCATCGATCACAGCTTCATCGCCGCCTTTCCACAGACCGACACCCAAGGCCCGTGCAGCACGCGAAATCACATTTTCGTTGAACCAGTCCAGGTAATACTTGTTTTCAAGTAAGGTGTAGATCGGTTGAAAACGGGTTTTGATTGCCGCTGGCAGTGCGGGATTGACCATGTACATATAGTAGGCGCTCGCCACACCGAAAAGCGCTAGCCAGAAAGGCATTGTCAGCAGCCCATGCAAAGCCATCTGCACCGGGCCGTGGAACAGTTTGGACATTTCCTCCATGGCAGCGTGCTTTTCCAAATTAATGAAAATCGAATCTTTGAAAAAATCCCCGTACAACATGGGCTCAATGGTCATGAATCCAATCACGACGGAAGGGATCGCAAGCAGGATCAGCGGCACTGTCACAACCCAGGGGGACTCATGTGGCTTATGCTGCTCTTTATCATGGTCATGATGAGCATCATGGTGTGCGTCCGGATTTTGGTCGTACCGCTCGGCCCCATGAAAAACCAGAAAATACAGGCGGAAGGTGTAAAACGCCGTCAAAAACACACCCCCTAGCACCGCAAATGTTGCAAAGCCGGCACCAGGCAGATGGCTTTCATAGACCGCTTCAATAATGCTGTCCTTGGAATAGAAGCCCGCAAACAACGGGGCTCCTATGAGCGCGAGTGATCCCAGCAAAGACGTGATCCAGGTAATGGGCATGTACTTGCGCAGCCCACCCATCCAGCGAATATCTTGATTGTGATGCATTCCCATAATGACCGAACCAGCAGCAAGGAACAGGAGCGCCTTGAAAAAAGCGTGTGTCATCAAGTGGAACACCGCCACCGAATAAGCCGATGCACCCAGCGCTACGGTCATATAGCCCAACTGAGACAGCGTGGAGTAGGCCACCACACGCTTGATGTCATTCTGAATGACACCCAACAAACCCATGAACAGCGCTGTAATAGCACCGATCACCAATACAAAGTTCAACGCAGTGTCGCTGAGTTCAAACAAAGGCGACATACGCGCCACCATAAAAATACCCGCAGTCACCATGGTGGCAGCGTGAATCAAAGCCGAGATCGGGGTTGGGCCTTCCATGGAATCGGGCAGCCAGACATGTAGCGGAAATTGAGCTGACTTGGCCATGGCACCGATAAACAAGCAGATACAGATTACCGTCACCAACATCCACTCGGTACCGGGAAAACTGAGCTTGGCCAATTCAGCCTTCTGCGCGAATATCTCTGTGTAATTGAGTGTGCCGGTAAACGCAATGATCAATGCGATGCCCAGAATAAAGCCGAAGTCACCCACGCGATTAACCAGAAAAGCCTTCATGTTCGCGAAAACCGCAGTGGGCTTGTTAAACCAGAAGCCGATAAGGAGATAGGACATCAGACCAACACCCTCCCAGCCAAAGAACAACTGCAGCAGATTGTTGCTCATGACCAGCATCAGCATGGAGAAGGTGAAGAGCGATATATACGAAAAGAAGCGGTTGTAGCCTTCGTCTTCTTCCATGTAGCCAATCGTGTAGATGTGAACCATCAGGGACACAAAAGTCACCACGCACATCATCATGGCCGTGAGACCATCAACGAGGAACCCAATTTGCATCTTCATGTCACCCACCACCATCCAGGTGTAAATGGGTTCATTGAAGCGTGCGCCATCGAACGCCACACTCTTGAGTGTCATGGCGGACAAGATGAAAGCAATCAAAACACCCAGAATGGTGAGTGAATGCGATAGGCGTCGACCGATCCAGTTGCCACCAAGCTTGGTACCGAAAACACCGGCCAGAACAGCCCCTACCAACGGCGCCATTGGCACCGCGAGAAGCGTTGAAGCGGAAAGGGTTTGACTCATCTTATTAACCCTTGAGCGTATTAAGTTCATCCACATTGATGCTTGACTTGTTGCGGAACAACAGCACCAAAATGGCTAGACCGATTGCTGATTCAGCCGCAGCAACAGTCAGGATAAAAAACACAAATATTTGCCCGTGCATGTCTCCCAGATAGTAGGAGAAAGCCACAAAATTGGTATTGACGGCCAGCAGCATCAATTCGATAGCCATCAATAAAACAATCAAATTCTTGCGATTCAGAAAAATACCAATCACAGACAGCGCAAACAACATGGCGCCGAGCGACAGAAAATGTCCAAGGGTTAAAGTCATTCTTTTTTCTCCGCAGTCACCGCGCTTGACGCGTCATCCATCAACGCCACCGTGGTGGGCGCCATTTTCAGCACGATCATCCGATCTTTGGCTTTCGCTCGCACCTGTACGGATGGGCTCACCTGCTTGCTGTCCTTGCGTTGGCGCAAGGTCAAGGCGATGGCTGCAATCATCGCCACGAGGAGAATCGCTCCAGCAATTTCGAGTGGGTAGACATATTGGCTGTAGAGAACTTTACCCAGTTCGCGGGTATTGGATAACTCAACACTTGCCTGACCGAGTGCGACCGCGCTTTGCGGTTCATCACTGACCCGAAATCCTCCCATCAATACTGCCGCCATCTCCAGCGCAACAACGACGCCTACCATGGCCGCTAACGGAAAATGCTTCCAAAAACCTTCGCGCAAACCATCTACTTTGATGTCCAGCATCATCACCACGAAAAGGAACAGCACCATCACAGCCCCGACGTACACCAGAACCAATGCAATCGCTAAAAATTCTGCCTTGAGCAATAACCAAATCGCCGCAGCCTGAAAAAATGCCAGCACAAGATACAAAACGGCATACACCGGATTGCGAGAAGTAATAACCCGAAAGGCGGCAAATAGCAGCACGATCGAGAAGAAATAGAAGAAACCCGTCTTGACGTCCATTTGTCGTTACTTTTTTCCGGTGTTCAAAAGGTGATAGCTGCTCATGAGGTCATTAGCGGTATTTGGCATCAGCCGCCCTGGCTGCCGCAATCTGGGGTTCGTAGCGGTCGCCCACCGCCAGCAGCATGTCTTTCGTGAAATAAAGGTCGCTACGAGATTCACCGTGGTACTCAAAGATCGAGGTTTCCACAATAGAGTCGACCGGGCAGCTTTCTTCACAAAATCCACAAAAGATGCACTTATTCAAATCGATGTCATAGCGCGTCGTTCGCCGCGAGCCATCGGCTCGAAGCTCTGATTCGATAGTTATCGCCATCGCCGGACAAATGGCTTCACACAATTTACAGGCAATACAACGTTCTTCGCCATTATCGTAACGACGCAGCGCGTGCAGGCCTCGAAATCTGGGCGACAGGGGCGTCTTTTCTTCGGGGTACTCCAGCGTGATCTTGCTGCGAAACGCATATTTTCCGGTCAGTGCAAGGCCCTTGAATAACTCGCCCAGCATGAAACTGGATAGGAAATCTTTCAACGAGAATGCATTCTCGTTTGCAGTTGCAATAGCACTTGAAGTAGGGGTAGACATAGACAACTCGAATTACTTCCAAATGTTCCACGGGGTTTGCATCCATCCCCCAACAACAACCAACCAAATAAGGGTGACCGGAATAAATATTTTCCAACCCAGGCGCATGATTTGGTCATAACGAAATCGCGGAAATGAAACCCGTACCCAGACAAACATTGTCACCACGCAAAACGACTTAAGTCCCAACCAGATCCATCCTGGAATCCAGTTGAATAAAACGCTATCGATCGGTGACAGCCACCCGCCGAGGAACATGATCGTCGTCAACACCGAAACCAGCCATATGTTGGCGTACTCTGCCATCTGGAACATGGCCCAAGACATGCCAGAGTATTCGACCATATGACCAGCCACGATTTCCGACTCGCCTTCAATCACGTCGAATGGAAGCCGATTTGTTTCCGCCAGACCAGAAATAAAATAGATCAAGAAAATTGGCAACAGCGGCAACCAGTTCCACGACAGAAAGTTAAGACCAATCTGCGCAAAGTAGCCTTTACCTTGCCCCGCCACAATATCTGTCAGATTGAGACTGGCCGAAACCATGAGCACCACCACCAGGCAAAAGCCCATTGCGATCTCATAGCTCACCATCTGTGACGATGCGCGTAAGGCGCCCAGAAATGGATATTTGGAATTCGACGACCATCCGGAGATGATCACGCCATACACCTCCATGGATGTGATGGCCATCAAAAATAGCAGGCCTGCGTTGATGTTAGCCAAAGCAATGTCTGGACCAAACGGAATCACGGCCCACGCCGCCATAGCTGGCATCACGGTCATGACCGGACCGAGATAAAACAAGATTTTTTCTGCAGCTGCGGGCCTAAGAACCTCTTTGGTCATCAACTTCATCGCATCCGCTATGGGTTGCAGCAGACCCCAAGGCCCTACCCGGTTTGGACCAATTCGAATTTGAGCCCAAGCCAGTAACTTGCGCTCCCAAAGTGTCGTGTAAGTAACGGCACCCATCACAAGCATCAAGACCAGCGTAACCTTGATCAGAGCCCAGACGACTGGCCAGCCAATAGCCGACCACCAAGGCGCCGCCAGCAGACCCTCACCCAAAGTGAAAATGGTGTCAATCATGCTGTCACCTCCTGCGCCACATCATGTGGTTTAGCGTCTGCCGTGAGTTGCAGGCTCGCAGCTCGACGCACAATCCCATCAAGCGAATAGATACCCACGACCGCCGGGGCTACTGCAGCTGACGTGATATCAATAGCAGCTTGCGTAGTATTGTTGAAAATATCGCTAGATAGAAGTGTGTCGCCTTCAACAGGCAATCCAGGTATACGCTTGAGCACTTCCTGCGAGGATTCGAAGTCAAAATCCGGGATTCCGAGCAAGTTGGCTAACACACGCAAAACCTTCCAGGCCGGACGGGTTGCGCCCAAGGGTTTGACGACAGCATGAAAACTCTGCACGCGCCCCTCGGCATTGACATAGGTACCTGATGTTTCTGTGAACGGTGCAATGGGCAACAAGACATCACTGAAAGCCATATTGGCTTTGAACGGACTTAGCGTGACCACCATCTCAGTTTTTGACAAACCACTTAAAGCCAAGGCGCCTGCTGCCGAATCAAATTCGGGTTCGTTGTTTAACAGAAATACTGCCTTCAGATCACCCCGGAGCATTTGCCCCGCATTCAGACCATTTATTCCGGGCAGGGCGCCCGCAACTTGTGCACCCACCGAGTTTGCGGCCTCCGTCAAGTAGCCAACCGTAGCGCCTGTTTGTGCCCCGATCCAGTTGGCGAGCGCCAGCAAGCTCGACGCCTTGGCGTGATGCGCCGCCGCATTACCCAACAAAATCGCTTTGCGTTCACCGCTTAACAAGGACTGGGCGATGGCTTTGGCTTCTTCGCCAGCATTGCCGGGCACTGGTGACTCAACCCCTTTGTCGGCTGCCACTGCAGCGGCCACGTCGGCCAGCGCCTGTACCCAGGTACGGGCATCAGACAGCAGGGTATTGGCAACCGGCATAGCCCAATCCTCTACATACGAACAAATAGCATTCACCGCACCACCCTTGCGAACTGCCTGCCGAATTCGTTGCGCAAACAGCGGATGGTCCTTGCGCAGGCTGGACCCAACCACCAACACACGTTGAAGATCGGACAAGGACGCAATAGAGGTACCAAGATATCGCACGCCTTCAGATGCAAGGAACTCAGAATTGCGCAAACGGTAGTCGACGTTTTCGCTACCCAGGCCGCGCATCAAAGCACTAGCCAGAGATAGTTCCTCCAGCGTGCTATGCGGGCTAAGCAAGGCACCGACGCTCTGGGCGCCATGTTCCGACTTGATTTGTTTCAGACCATTGGCGACATACTCCAGCGCGGTCTGCCAATCGACAGGATTCCAAACCCCACCCTGCTTAAGCATGGGTGTGGTCAGACGCTCGTCGCTGTTCAAGGCCTCGTAGGAAAAACGGTCGCGGTCTGCAATCCAGCATTCGTTGACAGCCTCATTCTCAAAAGGCACAACGCGCATGACCTTGTTGTTCTTGACCTGTACAACCAGATTGGCACCGGTAGAGTCGTGCGGGCTGACGGACTTGCGACGCGACAACTCCCAAGTGCGGGCACTGTAGCGAAACGGTTTACTGGTCAGAGCGCCAACCGGGCAAATGTCGATCATGTTGCCGGAAAGTTCCGAGTCAACCGAGTGACCGACAAAAGTTTCGATCTCGGCGTGCTCGCCGCGATGCGACATGCCCAGTTCCATGACACCAGCCACCTCTTGGCCAAAGCGAACGCAACGGGTGCAATGAATGCATCGACTCATTTCCTGCATGGAAATCAGGGGGCCAACATCTTTGACTGCCACCACACGTTTCTCTTCTTCGTAGCGCGAAGAAGAAGCGCCATAGCCAACTGCCAGATCCTGCAACTGACACTCGCCACCCTGGTCACAAATGGGACAATCCAACGGATGGTTGATCAGCAGAAATTCCATGACCGACTTCTGCGCCTTGATCGCCTTGTCGCTCTTGGTCCGAACAATCATGCCCGGCGCAACCTGAGTAGCGCAGGCTGGCATGGGCTTCGGCATCTTTTCTACATCCACCAGACACATGCGGCAACTTGCCGCAATGCTGAGCTTCTTGTGATAGCAAAAATGCGGTATGAAGGTGCCGGCTTTTTCGGCTGCATGCATGATCATGCTGCCTTCAGCAATATCCACCTTCTTGCCGTCGAGTTCAATTTCAATCATGTAGGTATGCTCGCTCAGACGCTCGTTCAGACGTACAGCGGGACCATGCAGGTCTTGTGCTCTACGTGGTATTCAAATTCAGGGCGGAAATGCTTGATCATGGCGCGCACGGGCATGGCTGCAGCATCTCCCAGGGCGCAAATGGTACGCCCCATGATATTTTCAGCGACGTTGTCAAGCAGATCGAGGTCTGTGACGCGACCGTGACCATTTTCGATTCGGTCCACTACGCGCGACAGCCAACCTGTACCCTCGCGACAAGGCGTGCACTGCCCACACGATTCATGCATATAAAAGTAGCTCAAACGCTGCAGACTCTTGACCATGCAACGGCTGTCATCGAGAACAATGACCGCCCCAGATCCCAGCATCGAACCCGCCTTAGCAATGGAATCGTAGTCCATCGTGCAGTCCATCATGATGCTGCCAGGCAGCACCGGCGACGAGGATCCACCGGGAATGACGGCCTTGAGTTGGCGCCCGCTGCGCACCCCACCGGCAAGCTCCAATAATTGGGAGAAGGGCGTACCCATCGGCACTTCGTAATTACCCGGAAGCTCTACATCGCCGCTGATGGAAAATATTTTGGTACCCCCACTGTTGGGCTTGCCACATGCCAGATAAGCCTGCCCACCATTGCGGATGATCCACGGCACCGCCGCGAAGGTTTCCGTGTTGTTAATGGTGGTGGGCTTTCCGTAAAGACCAAAACTGGCCGGGAACGGTGGCTTGTAGCGAGGTTGGCCTTTTTTGCCTTCGAGCGATTCGAGCAACGAGGTCTCTTCACCGCAAATATAGGCGCCATAACCATGAGCAGCATGTAACTGAAAACTGAATTCGCTACCCAGAATATTGGGTCCAAGAAGACCAGCCGCACGCGCCTCTTCCAGCGCCTCTTCAAAACGCAGATAGGTCTTGAAGATTTCACCGTGTATATAGTTGTAGCCCACTGCAATGCCCATGGCGTAGGCTGCGATGATCATGCCTTCGATCACCATATGGGGATTGAACTGCAGTATTTCACGGTCCTTGCAAGTGCCTGGCTCTCCCTCGTCGGAGTTGCAGACGAGATACTTTTGCCCGGCATACTGGCGTGGCATAAAGCTCCACTTAAGCCCGGTCGGAAAACCTGCTCCGCCACGCCCCCGCAAGCCAGATTCCTTGACGACTGCAACCACTTGATCTGGCGTCATACCTGAGGCAGTAGCGTCGTCAGCAGTTACACCGCTGTTCTTTGCGAGTATTTTTCGCAATGCCTGATAACCACCGCGAGATTCGTAATCCTTCAAATGCCAATTCGAACCATTCAAATCTGCATAAATCTGAGGGTTGATATGACGACCATGAAAACAGGTCTGTACGCCGGTGGCTTGAAACTGGGAGAGGATTTGTTCAGCCAACATTACTTATCCCCCGCAGCACGCAGACCATCAACCAGTTGATCCAGCTTATCGTCGCTCATGAAACTGCACATGGTCTGGTCATTCACCAACAGCACAGGTGAATCAGCACAAGCACCAAGACATTCACACTGCTGCAAAGTAAACATGCCGTCAGGCGTGGTCTCGCCCATTTTGATGTCCAGCTTGTGCTCAAGATGCTTGAGTGCCTTTCCACCGTCGCGCAACTGACATGGCAAATTGGTACAGACATTCAGTTTGTACTTGCCGACTGGTTGCTGGTTGTACATGTTGTAAAACGTCGTGACTTCATGCACGGCCATGGGTGCCATACCTAGAAATTCAGCCACCATGGCTTCACTCTCGGCGCTCACATAACCGGCCTCCTGCTGGACAATCGCAAGACACGCCATGACGGCGGACTGCTTCTGGTCCTCTGGGTACTTGGCAACTTCTTGAGCGAAGCGCACTTTGGATTCTTCGGAAATCATCGATCAACTTCCCCAAACACAATATCCAATGAACCAATAATTGCAACAGCATCGCCAATCATGTGCCCACGCCCCATTTCACCGAGCGCCGCCAGATGGGCAAAGGCAGGTGGACGAATCTTCATGCGGTAAGGCTTGTTGGCTCCATCACTGACCATGTAAATACCGAACTCGCCTTTGGGATGCTCAATGGTCGCGTAGGCTTCACCTTCGGGCACAGAAAAACCCTCGGTAAAGAGCTTGAAATGGTGAATCAGTTCTTCCATGTTGGACTTCATGGATTCACGGTTTGGCGGCGCGATTTTGTGGTTGTCGGTAATAACCGGACCCGGATTAACACGCAGCCAATCGACACATTGCTTGATGATGCGGTTGGACTGCTTCATCTCTTCCATGCGCACCAGATAGCGGTCATAGCAGTCGCCAGTCTTGCCTACCGGGATGTCAAAATCAAGCTGGTCATATATCTCATAGGGCTGCTTTTTCCGCAGATCCCAAGCAATGCCAGAACCACGCAACATAGGACCGCTAAAACCCAGATTTAGCGCGCGCTCCGGGGTAACCACACCAATGCCTACCGTGCGCTGTTTCCAGATGCGGTTATCAGTCAGCAAAGTGTGATATTCACCCAAGTAGGTTGGAAAGCGCTGAGTAAAGTCATCGATAAAATCAAGCAGGCTGCCGTCGCGATTACGGTTGAGCTTTTCAGTGGACTTGGCGCTTCGAATCTTGTTGGGCTCGTGCCGTGCCATGGTGTCGGGCAAATCGCGATAGACACCGCCCGGTCGGAAGTAAGCCGCATGCATGCGCGCACCGCTGACCGCCTCATACATGTCAAAAAGATCTTCCCGCTCGCGAAAGGCGTACAGCATGACTGTCATCGCTCCGCAGTCCAGAGCGCCCGCGCCCACACACAGCAAATGGTTAAGCAAACGGGTAATCTCGGCAAACATCACACGGATGTACTTCGCACGGATGGGGACTTCCAGTCCCAACATCTTTTCAATTGCCAGACAGTACGCGCTTTCATTGCACATCATCGACATATAGTCGAGACGATCCATGTAAGGCAAGGCCTGGATATAGGTCTTTGTTTCGGCCAGCTTTTCAGTGGCCCGATGCAACAACCCAATATGCGGGTCAGCGCGTTGAATCACTTCGCCATCAAGCTCCAGCACGAGACGCAAAACGCCATGCGCTGCAGGATGCTGCGGCCCAAAGTTAAGGGTATAGTTTTTAATTTCAGCCATAAAGCGCCTAGTGCAAGCCTCCGTAGTTGTCTTCACGGATGACGCGCGGTGTAATCTCGCGTGGCTCAATCGTGACGGGCTGATACACGACGCGCTTTAGCTCGGCGTCATAACGCATCTCGACGTGACCTGAAACCGGAAAATCTTTTCTAAACGGATGACCAATGAAGCCGTAGTCGGTCAGGATGCGGCGCAAATCAGTATGACCCTCGAAAACAATGCCAAACAGATCAAAGGCTTCTCGTTCAAACCAGTTCGCAGAACTCCAGATATCGCACAAAGACTGCACCACTGGCAGACTGTCATCGGGCGCAAACACTTTGAGCCGCACGCGTTGGTTAAGGCTTATCGACAAAAGGTGGGACACCACACAGTAACGCAGCCCGGTTTGGGGCTGATCCTTGTAGGTAGAGTAGTCAACGCCGCACAGGTCCATCAGTTGCTCGAACCGGCAGTTTGGGTCGTCGCGTAGAATTTTTGCAGCCTGCAAATAATGAGCACCGTCTACGACGATGGTCAGTTCATCTAATCGAAGCACGCTGCTGATGAGCAAGTCGCCCAATGCAGTCTCCACATGGGCTTTGATAGTTTCGGGATTCACAGCGAATGAAGTCATCAGCATCCCCTCATGCCCGCGCAATGGTTTGCGTGCGGCGAATTTTGTGCTGCAACTGAATGATGCCGTACAACAGAGCCTCGGCCGTAGGCGGACATCCCGGTACATAAATGTCCACCGGAATGATACGATCGCAGCCCCGCACCACTGAATAGCTGTAATGGTAGTAACCGCCACCATTGGCGCATGAACCCATGGAAATCACTCGACGGGGTTCGCTCATTTGATCGTAGACCTTGCGTAGCGCCGGCGCCATCTTGTTGCACAGCGTTCCCGCGACGATCATCAAATCCGACTGCCGTGGACTAGCGCGAAACACCTCGGCACCAAAACGACTGATGTCGTAACGTGCTGCTGCAGAATGCATCATTTCAACTGCACAACAAGCCAGACCAAAGGTCATCGGCCAGACTGACCCAGTCTTGGCCCAGTTCATCACCGAGTCGTAACTGGTGGTGATAAAGCCTTCTTTTAATATGCCTTCGATCATCGCATCACTCCCAGTCAAGGGCTCCCTTTTTCCACTCGTAAATAAACCCTACGACGAGGATAGCCAAAAACACCATGACCGACCAAAAACCAAGTGCACCAATATCTTTGAGCGCCACCGCCCAAGGAAACAAGAATGCGATTTCCAGATCAAACAAAATAAAGAGGATGGCAACCAGGTAGTAGCGCACATCGAACTTCATGCGCGCGTCCCCAAAGGCCTCAAAACCGCATTCGTAAGGTGAGTTTTTTGCAGGATCAGGGAGGTTGGGTCCAAGGACGTATCCAAGCACCTGTGGGGCAACACCGACACCGATGCCAACCAGAATGAACAAGAAAATTGGCAGGTATTGATCAAGGCTCATAAAAGGATATTGTGTTCCAAGTATTGGCTTGCTGCATTGATCCACATCAAGCATGTTTATTTGGTGCCGTCGGCGAGACTCGAACTCGCAAAGCTTTCGCCACTACCACCTCAAGATAGCGTGTCTACCAATTTCACCACGACGGCTCTCAGATGTCCGGACTGCACAAGATATCTTGTACTTTTAGCCCTCCGGACAGAGCTATAGTCTACCCTTAAATCTGCAGATTCTCCGCGACGGCAGGCAATTTCAACAGCGATTATTTCGATGGAATTTGTGCCGCACCAGACGCGGGCACTGAGGGTGGAACGACCACCGGAACAGGTACTGAAACAGCGGCACCCTCAAGCACACTGCCCGAACTCACCGTCGGACGAGCCGTACCAAAATAAGCAAGTAGCAAGGTGCAAACAAAGAACACCGTGGCCAGCACAGCCGTGGTACGCGACAGAAAATTTGCGCTGCCACTGGCACCAAAAAGACTACCAGACCCCCCGCTGCCAAACGCTGCGCCCATGTCTGCGCCCTTGCCATGTTGCACCAAAATTAGGCCCACCATGACAACTGCAGAAATCATCTGAACAGCGAGAAGAATAGTTAATAAAGCGCTCATCGAATACTCCTAAATATATGGACACTTGTGCTTGAAATCAGCAAGCAGAAGCAATAATTGATAAAAAATCAGGGGCCTTGAGCGAGGCACCGCCCACCAGACCGCCATCGATATCTGGCTGTGCAAGCAACTCCGCGGCGTTCGCAGCATTCATGCTGCCACCATAAATAATCTGAATACGATCCGCCTGGTTTGAAGCCGCCTGCAACTGTTGGCGCAGCACCGCGTGCACTTGCTGCGCTTGCTCGATGCTGGCCGTCTTGCCCGTTCCGATGGCCCACACCGGCTCGTAGGCCACCACAACCTCGCTGATGCAGTGACCATTTGCGTGAATCACCGCCGCCAGTTGACGCTTGACGACTTCTTCGGTCCTGCCAGCTTCGCGCTCAGCCAGGGTCTCACCGACACACACAATCGGCGTGATGCCACAGGCCAGAGCCCGCAGCGCTTTGGCTGCAACGAGGGCATCTGTCTCAAAGTGATATTGACGACGTTCGGAATGACCAACGATGCAATAACGCACACCGAATTCCTGGAGCATGGCACCAGAGATTTCACCCGTGAAGGCGCCCAACTCATGCTGGGAAAGATCCTGCGCACCCAGAGCAATGGCGCTGCCAGCAAGCAGCTTCTGGCATTGCGCCAGATAGACCGACGGCACACACAACGCAACCTGACAGACTGGCGCACCCACCCCAACCCGCAGACCTTTTACAAGGGCCTCATTGGCAGCCAGACTACCGTTCATTTTCCAGTTGCCTGCGATCAGCTTTCTTTTCATGCCACACCCCAAGTCAAAACAATTTTTCCAACATGCAAATTGGACTCCATCAGGGCGTGCGCCCTGAATGCATCCTGCGCCGCAAATGTGCTGTGAATCACCGGCTTGATGCGGCCCAACTCAATCAACGGCCAGACATTTTTCAGAAGCGCCTGCGCAATCGCCGCCTTGAAGGCAAGCGGTCGCGCCCGCAAGGTCGATCCCGTCACCGTGAGGCGCCGACGCAGCACCAGACCGGCGTTGATCTCACTCTTGACGCCACCCTGCACGGCAATGATGACCAGTCGGCCATCCTCACTCAAACACTCAATCTCCTTGGCCACATAGCTGCCAGCCACCATGTCAAGAATGACATTCACACCCTGGCCACCGGTCAATCTCTTGACCTCGTCCTGAAAATCGTGCGTCTTGTAGTTGATGGCATGGTCGGCACCCAACGCCAGGCAAGCGGCACATTTCTCGTCGCTGCCCGCCGTCACGATGACCTGAGAACCCAGGGCCTTGGCCAACTGAATGGCGCTGACACCAATGCCGCTGGAGCCACCCTGAATCAACAAGGTTTCACCTGACTGCAATTGCGCCCGGTCAAACACATTGCTCCAGACCGTAAAAAACGTCTCGGGCAGCGAAGCCGCCTCGACATCACTCAGGCCTTTTGGCACCGGGAGGCACTGTCCCACTGGTGCGACGCAATATTGGGCGTAGCCGCCTCCGGCGACCAGCGCACAAACGCGCTCACCGAGTTTGAATCCGGCATTCGCCAGTTCCTGCTCATCGCCGCGTTCAATCACACCCGCCACTTCCAGCCCCGGAATATCCGAGGCTCCCGGCGGCACCGGGTAGTTGCCCGTGCGTTGCAGCACATCCGGCCGGTTGACGCCGCTGGCCGCCACTCGAATGAGCAGTTCACCAACGCCAGGGACCGGCATGGGACGCTCACCCAGACGCAAAACGTCGGGGGCACCAAAAGCGGTTATTTCGATGACTTTCATGATCATTTCAGGCGCTAGCCCCCGTGTTATATGCACGAGGTGCTATCAACTTCATATCAAAAAGCAAGCCATCAAACGTGCTCAGGGCCGCCCTGGCCTGGACGATCCAGCAACACTTTCATGGACAGCTTGATGCGGCCCTTTTCGTCAGTCTCCATCACCTTGACCTTGACAATCTGGCCTTCAGTCAGGTAGTCGGAGACCTTCTCAACGCGTTCGTGCGCGATCTGGCTGATGTGCAGCAAGCCATCTTTACCTGGCAGCAGGTTCACCAGAGCGCCAAAATCCAGAATCTTGGTGATCGGGCCTTCATAGATCTTGCCGATTTCAACTTCAGCCGTGATCTGCTGGATGCGGCGTTTGGCTTCTTCAGCCTTGGCCGGATCAGCCGACGCGATAGTGATAGTGCCGTCTTCGTCGATATTGATCTGGGTGCCGGTCTCTTCGGTCAGCGCACGGATGACGGAGCCGCCCTTGCCGATCACGTCACGAATCTTGTCGGGATTGATCTTCATGGTGAACAAGCGCGGTGCAAAGGTCGACACTTCGGTCTTCGCCTCGGCCATGGCTTCCTGCATCTTGCCCAAAATGTGCATGCGAGCTTCCTTGGCCTGGGCCAGTGCCACTTGCATGATTTCCTTGGTAATGCCCTGAATCTTGATGTCCATCTGCAGCGCGGTAATGCCGTTGGTGGTACCCGCTACCTTGAAGTCCATGTCACCAAGATGATCTTCATCACCCAGAATGTCGGTCAGCACGGCGAAGCGGTTCTCTTCCTTGATCAGACCCATGGCGATGCCGGCCACATGCGCCTTCATGGGCACGCCGGCATCCATCAAGGAGAGGCAGCCGCCGCAGACTGAGGCCATGGACGAAGAGCCATTGGACTCGGTGATTTCCGAGACCACACGCATGGTGTACGGGAACTCTTCTTTGGTTGGCAGCACCGCCATCAAAGCCCGCTTGGCCAGACGACCGTGGCCGATTTCGCGACGCTTGGGCGTACCGACACGACCGGTTTCGCCAGTGGCAAAGGGAGGCATGTTGTAGTGCAGCATGAAGCGATCTTCATAGTCGCCAGACAGCGCGTCAATGCGCTGGGCATCACGCTCGGTGCCCAGGGTGGTGACCACCAACGCCTGGGTTTCACCGCGCGTGAACAGGGCAGAACCGTGGGTGCGGGGCAGCACGCTGTTGCGGATTTCGATCGGACGCACGGTACGGGTGTCGCGGCCGTCAATGCGCGGCTCGCCGGCCAGAATCTGGCTGCGAACAATCTTGGCTTCAATGTCAAACAGCATGCCTTCAACGGCAACACTGTCAAACGCGACACCATCGAGCTTCAGGTCTGCCATCACGACAGCGTAAGCTTCGCGGCAGGCGCGGGTACGGGCCTGCTTGTTTCGAATTTGGTAAGCCGCCTCCAGTTTATGGGCCGCCAGTGCGCCGACCTTGGCGATCAATGGCTCGTCCTTGGCCGGTGCTTTCCAGTCCCACACCGGCTTGCCGGCGTCACGCACCAGCTCGTGAATTGCGTTGACGGCGATATTGCCCTGCTCATGACCGAACACGACAGCGCCGAGCATGATTTCTTCACTCAGTTGCTTCGCTTCAGATTCGACCATCAACACGGCGGCTTCGGTACCGGCCACCACCAGATCCATGACGGAATCTTTGCGGGCAGTCTGGCCAGGATTGAGCACGTATTCGCCGTTGATGTAGCCCACGCGAGCAGCGCCGATGGGGCCGCTGAACGGGATGCCACTGACGGACAGCGCAGCGCTGACCGCGATCAAGGCAGCGATGTCCGCGTCCACTTCAGGGTTCAAGGACAGCGTATGAACAACGACATGCACTTCGTTGAAGAAGCCTTCCGGGAACAGCGGGCGGATGGGACGGTCGATCAGGCGGCTGGTCAGCGTTTCAAACTCGCTGGGACGGCCTTCGCGCTTGAAGAAGCTGCCCGGAATCTTGCCTGCAGCATAGGTTTTCTCGAGATAGTCCACGGTCAAGGGGAAGAAATCCTGACCGGCTTTGCCTTCGGTCTTGGCAACCACAGTGGCCAGCACCACGGTGCCATCCATGTCCAGCAATACGGCGCCGCTGGCTTGACGGGCGATTTCGCCGGTTTCCATGGTGACGGTGTTCTGGCCCCATTGGAAGGTCTTGGTGACTTTGTTGAATATGCTCATTTTTATCTCCTGGTCAATTTGGGAAGTGCAGGCCACCTCACCCGAGCCCGGATTACGCCTCGCAGAACACGATGCCATTCCAGGAAAATTCAAATCGAATCCATCTGGAATGACACAGCTTCGCTCCGTTTTCAGCTTCTCCGAAGTAAAAAACGCCTGAGCTAGGAACCTAACTCAGGCGTTCATCATTTGATTCAACGATTACTTACGCAGACCCAGCTTGGCGATCAATGCGATGTAACGTTCAGCGTCTTTGGACTTCAGGTAGTCCAGCAACTTACGGCGACGACTCACCATGCGCAACAGACCACGACGACCGTGATGGTCTTTGGCGTGGGTCTTGAAGTGAGGCATGAGTTCGTTGATGCGGGCGGTCAAAAGTGCGACTTGCACTTCAGGACTACCGGTATCGCCGGGTTGACGTGCGTTGTCTTTAACGACAGCGGCTTTAATGCTGGATGCGATCATGTTTATTTCCTGTTTGATGTGAACTTGCGTCAGGCGCTGGAACTGCCCCTGACGTGCACTGCTGCAATCTGCAGAGCGTTGGATTATAGCCAACCCATCAACATATCCCAAACATGTCGGCCTTTCCTGCGAATAGCCGACCCATCCAGGCTTCGTTTATTCCATAGGCCTTTGCATTTTGCAGCTGGTGGGCAACTCGGCCCGCTTGGCAGCAATGGTTTTGATAACCCGAAAACCGTAGCCCGAGCCCTCCACATCAAACTTCACGCCGGGCGCGCCTTGCCGGTCCATCACGCCCACCACCAGCGGTTGCTGAAACTGGTGGTCAGCCGCCCGCATCGCCCCGCTTTGTGAGCCCAAAGTGACTCTAGCCCTCTCCAGCTGTGTGGCAACAGCTATCGAATTCGTAGTATTTGCTTTTTCAATTGCCTGCGCCAGCGATTCCACCATCAGTTGCATGCGCATGTGAACGTAGTCGTCAGCCGGATTGGGAAAACGCTGGCGAAACGACTGGTAGAAGGCTTCGCTTTGCGCTGTCTGTACGTTGGGCAACCAGTCGGCCACCGCCACCACTTTACCGATGCCCGCGTCGCCGATGGCCGCTGGCGCGCCCAGCGCGTTGCCGTAGAAGGTGTAGAACTTACCCTCAAAGCCGACCTCTTTCGCCGCTTTGACCAGCAGCGTCAGGTCGTTGCCCCAGTTGCCGGTAATGACTGCCTGCGCGCCACTGGCCTTGATTTTGGCGGCATACGGCAAAAAATCCTTCACGCGCCCGACCGGGTGCAGCTCATCACCCACCAGCTGCACATCCGGGCGCAACACCCCGAGCTGGCGCCTGGCCTCGCTTGCCACGGCATGACCAAAGCTGTAGTCCTGGCCAATGATGTAGACCTTTTTAAGGGTTCTATCGTCTTTCAGCACGTCCATCAAAGCGCTCATGCGCATGTCGGCATGTGCGTCAAAACGAAAGTGCCAGAAACTGCATTTCTCGTTGGTCAAAATGGGATCGACGGCTGCGTAGTTCAGGAACAGAACACGTTTGCCAGGTTCTCGTTCGTTGTGCTTGTTGATGGCGTCGATCAGCGCCGCCGCCGTGGCGGATGAATTGCCCTGCATGATGAATTGCGCGCCATCGTCGATGGCGGACTTGAGGGCCGTCAGCGCTTCCTCGTTCTGGCCCTTGCTGTCGTACCGCTCCAGCGCCAGAGGTCGGCCGCCACCAGCGCGCTCGCCGGAAGCAGCAATCTTGACGCCGCCGCGCGCATTGACGCGCTCCACCGCCCAGATCAGGTTGCGAAACACCGCCTCGCCCGTGTTGGCAAACGGGCCACTCAAGCCCTCGATCATGGCGATCTTGATCGGCGCCGATGCAGGCGCTTGGGTCGCTTGCGCGAACGTCAGGGTTGGCACGCATAGCGCCAGCGCCAGCCATGTCAAGACCTTGCCTGGAAATACAAACATATTGAAATCTCTCTTGAATACAGCCGCTTCACTCACAGACTCGGTACCAGCGGTGGTTCATATCGAACGCCGCGCAGTGTACCGGCAGCCCGTCGCATGGCAGCAAGCCGCATGTGTTGCCTTGCAAAAGGCGGGCAGGCGCCATCAAATCTGCGGCGGCTGGCTGATCGACATAGGCTGCAAGCGCCCGAGCTTATGAGCCAATTCAACCGCAGAACTGACGCCCATTTTTTCAAAAATATGCGCTCGGTGAAACTCGACGGTGCGCGGGGTAATGCCGAGGTGGTCCGCAATGGTTTTGTTGTAGTGGCCGCGAATTAGTTCATCCAGCACTTCACGCTCACGCGGGCTCAGGCTGGCCAGCGCCTGCTTGAGGCGATACACCTCCAGATCGGTGTCACTGATCGCCGACGCCGCCGCCAGCGCTTGTTCCACCCGGTCGACCAACTCATTGTCCTGAAACGGCTTTTCCAGAAAATCCCAGGCACCGCTCTTGACGGCCGCCACCGCCATGCCAACGTCACCGTTCCCGGTCAAAAACAACACCGGCCAAGGGCAGCACAGCGCCTTGAGCCGCTCAAACGTAACCAACCCGGACAAGGGCGTCATACGGACATCGAGCAACACCACCGCATGACCCCAATGACCCAGCATCGCCTTGGCCGCGTCCAAAAACGCCGGGCCGCCGTCCCACGTAGCTGCCACGTAACCGCGCGAATCGAACAGCCAGGCCAGTCCATCCCGAATGTCCGGGTCATCGTCAACGATATGAATAGCGGGTTGGTTCATGGAACTCCTTGGGCAACGACCCAGGTGGGCAAAATTGGCGCAATCAAGGGCACATCGGCTAGCGGCAGCCACACAACAAAGCGCGCACCACTCAGGTCGGGGTCACGCCCGACCTCGATCCGCCCATGATGGGCTTCCACAATAGAACGACAGATGGCCAGACCCATGCCCATACCGCCTTCTTTGGTGCTGAAAAAAGCATTAAAAATATTCACCTGGTCTTCTTCTGTCACCCCAGGGCCGGAATCAGCCACCACCAGGGTCGCCAGACCATGAGGCCGGTCGCAGTCCACCTCAACCCGCACCTGGGCCAATCCAGCACCCCGATGTGCCCAGTCCACGGCGTTACCTACCAGGTTGTTGATCAGGTGTTCCAGCAGCAATTCGTCCGCGTCAATCCAGATCGACTTATTCTTTTCCACCAGCGGCACCTGGCGGCCCTGCGCGTCTGCCGTGCTGGCGAGAACGCGCCGCAAGACTGCCACCAGGTCCAGGCGCTGACTGGAAAGTTCACGTCGGCGCGCAAAGGCATTGACGCGCTGAATAACACCCCCCGCGCGCTCTGCCAAACGCGCCATGCGTGCCACCACCGGTTCCAACTCGTCCAACGTAATGTTGCCCCCGCGCAGGCGATTGAGTAGCCCGTTGGCGAAACTACTAAGCGCACCCAGCGGCTGATTGAGCTCATGCGCCAGGGTGGAAGCAACCTCCCCGACAGCCACCAGGCGGCCCGACGCCTCCAGTTTTTCTTGTTGCAGGGCCGCCATGCGTTGCGCCCGTTTGCGCTCACTGATGTCCAATACGGAACTCATCCAGCCGAGTTGCTCACCATTGACGGTGGTGAGCGGCGCTTCATGAATCAACACATCCAGCAGTCGCCCATTGCCGTGTTGAAACTGCAGCTCTACGCCGTCGCCTTGCGTACCCTGGACGATAACCTCACGGTGGACCAGTTGTAGTTCATTGGCCTGATCGGCTGGCCAGTACGGCAAGGGGGCGGACTTGCCCACCAGATCGGTCGCCGGGTAGCCCACCATGCTGCAAAAAGCCTGATTCACGTACAAAATTTTGCCGTGCTTGTCCCAGGCGCGCAGGCCGATGGTGACCGAATTTTCCATGGCGGTTCGCAAAGCCACCTCGGCTTGCAAACGGGCCTGCACCTGCTGGCGTTTGACAAAGTCACGCCGCAGCGCCACCAGACTGATCAGCATCCCAAGCAAAAACAGCAGCGCCACCAGAAAGAAAATACGCGGCACGGTGGTCGGCTGCTCGCCGATGGGGGACACTTCCAGGAACAAGTCTGGCCCTGGCAAATTCATGCTGGCCCGGTACGGACGAGTAGCCGACGCCTGCAAAGGCGTCGCATCGATGTCATCAGCGACCAGCCGCACGCTGTGGTTTTGCGCAAACCACGCAGGCACCAAGGACCGCACCGCGCGCTCCAGCGACAAGGCAGCCAGGTAATTGCCCACAAACTGGCCACGATCAAAAAACGGTACCGCCAGCCAGACCACATCAGTCAAGGACCCGTCCGCCTGCTGCATCAGTCCGGCGTAGGCCGAGCGCCGCAGACCGCGCGTGGTGTCTTGCATGGTGGCGAGCGCCTGCGCATTGGCTGGATGCGCCGCCCAGTCCAGTTGCCAGCGCTGCGGCCCCAACCGGGCATCATGGGACAGGCCAGCCGCCAGCCAGCCATGCGACAACACCACCCCGGGCTCGCGCCATAGCAAACCGCCCTGCACTTCAGGACTCTTTGCCTTCTTGGACTGGGGATTTGAGTCACCCAGCACGGACTGACGGGCCAACACCAGCAAGTCGTCTTCCAGCCGACGGAAGTGAAACTGCACGCTCTGCTCCAGCCACTGTGCGTCGGCGGCGCGGCGGCGTGTCTCTTCTTCGGCCTCAAAGTTATTCAGGTACAGCACCAGGGTCACCACCGCGCCCACAAGCAACAGTAACAAACCCAACAGCCACAAGAGCGTGCGTCGGCTGCGGCTGGCATGGCGCGGCAGCGTCTGCTGCAGCACGGCAAAGTCGCGCGACTGATAGGTGGGTAAAGGTTCGGTTTTGGTCACGAGTTTTTCCAACAAGTCCTCGCATAATAGCCAGCATGTCGCCTCTTCCTTTTTCCGCGTGCGCCGCCCCTGCTGATCGCCGTCAGTGGCTGCGTGGACTCGCGGCCGCTACGCTGGCATCAACATCGCTCAGGGCGGCACCGACCCCGGAGATCACGCTGCGATTTTCACATGTGGTGGCGGAGGAAACGCCCAAGGGTCTGGCGGCCAACCGATTCAGGCTGCTGATTGAGCAGCGTTCAGGCGGGCGCATTCAGGTGTTGATTTATCCCGATGCCCAGCTTTACGGCGACCATGATGAGATGCAGGCCCTGCAACTGGGTGCGGTGGACTTGCTGGCCCCCTCGCTGTCCAAGTTTGGACGCATCGGGTTTCCTGAGTTCGAGCTGTTTGACTTGCCGTTCCTGTTTGAAGAAGTGGCTGATGTGCGACGCATCACCCAAGGCCGACTGGGCCAACGGCTGCTGGCGCGCCTGAGCCATCAAGGACTGGTGGGTCTGGGTTACTTTGACAACGGCTTCAAGCAAATGAGCGCCAACCGCCCCTTGCTGGCTCCAGCGGATTTTGTTGGCTTGCGCATGCGGGTGCAGGCCTCTCGCGTGATTGCAGCACAGATGCGCGCCCTGGGCGCGCATCCGGTCACGCTCCCGTTCAGTGAAACCCGGCGCGCACTGGCCAGCGGGGTCGTGGATGGCACGGAGAACCCGGTTTCGAACTTCTGGACCCAACGCATGCACGAAGTGCAAACCGACCTGAGCTTGACCGAGCATGGCTACCTGGGTTATGCGGTGGTGACCAATCAGCGCTTTTGGATGAGTCTGGCCGAAAGCGATCGCGCGCTGATCGGGCAGGCCCTGCGCGAGGCGCTCGCTTTTGGCAACCTGATTGCCGACACCCAAAACGACAAGGCCCTGGCGGCCTTGCATGCGGCTGGTACCACCCGCATCCACACCCTGACCGATGGCCAGCGCGCGCGCTTGGCGCGTGCGGTTGAACCCGTGCATCAGGCGCTGGCCAACCGTATTGGTTTGCAGTGGATGGACGACCTGCGCCAGGCCCTGAAGCAGCGACTATCGGGTTAACCCTAGCTGTTGAACGCCACAGTTGCTCTACCCTCGGGCGGGCGTTAATCTTCACTGGTTGGTGTTGTTTTTTTAATTATTCAGGAGATATTCATGAAGTTGAAATTAGTACTTGCCAGCGCTTTGCTGGCTGTCGGTCTGAGTGCAGGTGCCCAAACCATCATCAAGTTCAGTCACGTGGTGGCGGTCGATACACCCAAGGGCCAAGCCGCTTTGTTCTTTGCCAAAAAGGCGAGCGAACTAACCAAAGGCAAGGTCAAGGTCGAGGTCTATGCCAACAGCGCCTTGTACAAAGACAAGGAAGAAATGGAAGCGCTGCAAATTGGCTCAGTGCAAATGCTGGCGCCCTCGCTCGCCAAATTTGGCCCATTGGGCGTGAAAGAATTCGAAGCTTTTGACCTGCCTTTCATCTTTGATGACACGGCCGATCTGCACAAGATCACCCAGGGTCCGGTCGGCGCTGGTTTGCTGGCCAAGCTCGACGCCAGAGGCATTCATGGCCTGGCATTCTGGGACAACGGTTTCAAGGCCTTCTCGGCCAACACACCACTCAAGAACGTAGCCGACTACAAAGGCAAAAAATTTCGCATTCAGTCTTCCAAGGTGCTGGAAGAAGAAATTCGCTCGGTCGGCGGCATTCCACAGGTGATGGCATTCTCCGAGGTTTATCAAGCGCTGCAAACCGGCGTGGTCGATGGGACGGAAAACCCGATCTCGAACTTCTATACGCAAAAAATGCATGAAGTGCAGAAGCACCTCTCGATCACCAATCATGGCTACCTTGGCTATGCAGTGATCGTGAACAAGAAGTTCTGGGACGGTCTGCCCGCTGATATTCGCGGCGAGCTGGAACAGGCCATGAAAGAAGCCACCGTTTATGCCAACCAGATTGCCCAGGAAGAAAACGACAAGGCACTTGACGGCGTGAAGAAGAGCGGCAAAACCACGGTTTATGTGCCCACCAAAGAAGAGCGCCTGGCCCTGAAAAAAGCCATGGCCCCGGTGCACATCAAGATGGCCGATCGCGTTGGCAAAGACACGCTGCAACAAATCTACAAAGCCACTGGTTTTGACCCGTCCAAGCTCTAAGCTGGTTTGACGTTCACCGCAACATTGATGACAAAGCGTTGGAGTTCAATTCATGAAATTTCTTGATCACCTGGAAGAGTGGCTGGTCACCTTCCTGATGGGCGCTGCGACGCTGATCATCTTTGTGGCGGTGATTCACCGCTACACCGCCGGGTTACCCATACCCGGCGTGCAGGACTGGCTTTTGTCGCTCAACTTCGGTTGGGCGCAAGAGCTGTGCATCATCATGTTCGTCTGGATGTGCAAATTTGGTGCCGCCTACGGTGTGCGCACGGGTATTCACGTCGGTGTCGATGTGCTGATCAACCGCATGCCAGACAAGACAAAAGGCAAGTTCATCGTCTTTGGTCTCTGCGCTGGCGCGCTGTTTACCAGTATCGTCGCTACGCTGGCCACCCGCTTTGTATGGGATAACGGCGCCCACTACGCCTGGTTCCATCTTTTAGGGCTGTCCGTCGATGGCATCCCCGAAGGTCCCACCACGCCGGACCTTGAATGGCCGACCTGGATGGTCTACAGCGCCGTGCCGCTTGGCTCCAGCCTGATGTGCTTTCGTTTTTTGCAAGTCATGGTCGGCTTCCTTAAAACCGGCCAATTACCGCACCACGACCACGGCCACGTGGATGGTCTGGATGAAGAAATATTGCCGGTTGACATCAACCCGTTGGCGATGAATGACAACCTTCACCCTTCTGATTTACAGAATAAAGAAGGGGGTTCGAAATGAATGCCGCCATTATTTTTGTGCTGTTGCTGGTGCTCATGCTCACCGGCATGCCGATCTCGATTTCTCTGGGCTTGACGGTACTGACTTTCCTGTTCGGATTCACCCACGTTCCGCTCGAATCCGTGGCGCTCAAGCTTTTTACGGGTATTGAGAATTTCGAGATCATGGCGATCCCGTTTTTCATCTTGGCAGGCAACTTTTTGACCCACGGCGGTGTCGCGCGACGCATGATCAACTTTGCTTCCAGCATGGTCGGTCACTGGTACGGTGGTTTGGGCCTGGCCGGCGTGGTGGCCTGCGCCCTGTTTGCGGCGGTGTCAGGCTCGTCCCCGGCGACGGTGGTGGCCATCGGTTCGATCCTGATGCCAGCCATGACCCGGGCCGGCTTTCCGAAGGCCTTTGGCGCCGGCGTGGTCACGACTTCGGGCGCTTTGGGCATCCTGATTCCCCCAAGCATCGTGATGGTGATGTACTCGGTGGCCACCAACACCTCGGTCGGCGCTTTGTTCATGGCCGGCGTGGTGCCGGGCATCGCGCTGGCCTGCGTGCTGGGCGGGGTCACCTGGTATCGGGCCAAGAAGTTCAACTACCCGCGCTTGCCCAAGGCGACCTGGGGTGAACGCTTCAAGGCATTCAAATCCTCGGCCTGGGGCTTGCTGCTGATCGTGATCGTGATGGGTGGTATTTACACCGGCATGTTCACGCCGACTGAAGCAGCGGCCATGAGCGCGGTCTACGCCTTTGTGGTAGCTGTATTTGTCTACAAGGACCTGAAGCTCAGCGACGTGCCAAGAGTGTTGCTGAATTCGGCCAACATGTCGGCGATGCTGCTCTACATCATCACCAACGCCGTGCTGTTCTCCTTCATCATGACCAATGAAAACATCCCGCAGGCGCTGGCCGACTGGATGCTGGGCAATGGCCTGGGCATGGTCAGCTTCTTGCTGGCCGTGAACGTGATGCTGCTGCTGGCGGGCAACTTCATGGAGCCCTCCAGCATTGTGCTGATCTTCGCGCCGATTTTGTTCCCGGTGGCGATGAAGCTCGGCATTGACCCGGTGCACTTCGGCATCATCATGGTGGTGAACATGGAAGTCGGTATGTGCCACCCGCCGGTGGGCTTGAACCTGTATGTAGCCTCCGGCATCACCAAGATGGGTATCACCGAGCTGACGGTGGCGGTCTGGCCGTGGTTGCTGGCGATGCTGGGCTTCCTGGTGCTGGTGACCTACTGGCCACCGTTAACCATCTGGTTCCCCCGCATGATGGGCATGATGTAGCTTGACTTGAACAAGTGATCGGGTGTCAACGGGCACGTTCAGGCTTTGCGCCTGGCCGCTGCCCGTTTTTTTTGCTGTACCTTTGCGATCTAATCGAAGTTTCGCGTCAACGGCAATTGGTTTTTCAGGAGACTCAGCATGAAACTCGACGATATGAAAATTTCCACCCGGCTCATTCTCGGGTTTGGCACATTGGGTTTGTTGATTGCCTTTATGGGCGCAGTCGCGCAGTTCAAGGTCAGCATGATGAACCAGCTGTTTGCCCAGGTCATTGCGGAACGTATCCCAAAAATCGTCTTGATCAACGACATCAAGGGCGATGTCACCTTGATCGCCGATGCGCTGCGCAACATGATCATCCTGAGCGACACGGAAAAAATCACCAAGGAAGGCGCCCGCATCCCGGCCGCCCGTGCGCGCATCGGTGAACGGCTCAAACAGCTGGACGCACAGATTACCGAGGCCCAAGGCAAGGCCGTGCTGGCCAAAGTAACCGCGACCCGCAGTCAATACGATCCGCTGGAGGCCGAGACCATGGACCTGGCCGCTGGCGGGCAGGTGTTTGAGGCCAAGGCCATGCTGCTTGACAAAGTACGCCCGGCACAACAGGCCTATTTTGAAGCGCTCGATGGCTTGCTCAAGTACCAAAACACACTGCTCGATCAGTCCACGGCCGCTACACAGACGGCGGCGGCGAGCATGCCGCTGGTGATCGGTGGCACGCTGGTGATTGCTTTGGCGGTGGGTATCTTGCTGGCGATCTGGATTATTCGCTCCATTACCCGTCCGATCCTGCAAGCGGTGCAACTCGCCCGCGGGGTGGCAGCGGGCGACCTGAGCATGCAGTTTGACGCCAGCGGAAAAAACGAAATTTCACAACTGCTGCAGGCGCTCAAGGATATGCAAGCTGGCTTGGTACAAGTTGTTTGCAAGGTGCTCCAGGGAGCCCAAAGCGTGTCCAGCGCCAGCGCCGAGATTGCGCAGGGCAACCATGACCTGTCAGCGCGCACGGAATCCCAGGCCAGTTCACTGGAAGAAACCGCCGCCTCGATGGAAGAGCTCAACTCCAACGTCAAGCACAACGCCAGCAACGCCGCCCAGGCCAACCAGCTGGCCATGAATGCCTCTACCGTAGCGGTCACGGGGGGCGAAGTCGTGGCGCAAGTGGTGCAGACCATGAAAGGCATTAACGACGCTTCAAAAAAAATCTCTGACATCATCAGCGTCATTGACGGCATCGCCTTTCAAACCAACATCCTGGCGCTCAACGCCGCCGTTGAAGCCGCCCGCGCTGGTGAGCAGGGTCGCGGTTTTGCCGTGGTGGCGAGCGAAGTGCGCAGCCTGGCCGGGCGCTCAGCCGAGGCGGCGAAAGAGATCAAGTCTTTGATCAATGCCAGTGTCGAGCGGGTGGAGCAGGGCTCCACTTTGGTCGACCAGGCCGGTGCCACCATGACCGAGGTGGTCAGCGCCATCCGGCGGGTCACCGGCATCATGAGCGAGATCAGTGCAGCCAGCCATGAGCAGAGTGCCGGTGTATCGCAGGTGGGCGAGGCGGTGAACCAAATGGATCAGGTGACGCAGCAAAATGCCGCACTGGTAGAAGAGATGGCGGCGTCGGCGAACAGCCTCAAAACCCAAGCGCAGGATCTGGTGCAAGTGGTGGCTGTTTTCAAGCTCGGCACCGATGACGGTCAGCGTGTCGCGCCGCCACAGACCTTGCGTGAGGGCTCGCCTCGCGCTTTACTCAGATGATCACAGGAACCCAGGTAGCTGCTATTTTTTAAACAAAATAGTGCTATAGCCCCCGTCATATAAGCATATGTAGCTATAGATTTTATAGCTTATTGCATTCGCAAGCGCCAGCAGAAGCGTGTGATTTTTCAGCGGCAACCCATCATCGCGCGTTGTTCAATCGCCAAAGCAAATCCCCAGATCACGCCCGGTTTGCAGCGTGTCACTGTCCAGCGGTACCGCCTTCATGTGGCCCGCCACTTCTTCCAGCGCGACGTAATCGACGCCGGTCAAGCCCAGTGCCACCATGATGCCGGACTGCCCTTCGTCCAGCGCGCGCACCGCTGCCGCACCAAAACGCAGGGCCGCCAGCCGGTCGAAGGCGGTCGGACTGCCCCCGCGCAGCAAGTGCCCCAGCACCACCACGCGCGTATCTTTGCCGGTGCGCTCGGCCAGCGCGCGGCCGATGCGCTCGCCAATACCACCCAGGCGCTCGGCATGGCCCGCTTCAGCCGGGGCCACCAACTCGCGGTGTCCGTCGCCCGGCTGCGCCCCTTCGGCCACCAGCACGATGGAATACAGTCGTCCTTCGGCGTCACGCGCACGAATCTTGGCCGCCACCTGCTCCAGATCGAAGCTGATCTCGGGTATCAAAATGACGTGCGCATTGCCCGCAATGCCCGTGTGCAGGGCGATCCAGCCGGCATAGCGGCCCATCACTTCGACCACCATGACGCGCTGGTGGCTCTCGGCCGTACTGTGCAGGCGATCCAGGCACTCGGTGGCAAAGCCCACCGCCGTGTCAAAACCGAAGGTGGTAAAGGTCTTGTCCAGGTCGTTGTCGATGGTCTTGGGCACGCCCACCACGCGCAGGCCTTTCTGGTGCAGGGCGTTCGCAATGGTGAGCGAGCCGTCGCCGCCGATGGCCACCAGCGCGTCTATCTGATGGGTGGCAAAGTAGGTCAAAATTTCATCCGAGCGGTCAATCTCCCGCGTACTGCCGTCGGGCAGCGTGATCGGAAAATGCAGAGGGTCACCTTTATTGGTGGTGCCCAGGATGGTGCCACCCAGATGTCCGATGCCGCGCACCTTGTCGCGTGTCAGCCGGACCACGCCGCCTTGCGGGTAGCGCTCGGGAAACAAGATGCCATTAAAACCATCACGGATGCCATAGCATTCCCAGCCCCGGTTGGCGGCGGCAATCATCACCGACTGGATGACGGCATTGAGGCCGGGGGCGTCACCACCGCCCGTGTTTACGGCAATGCGCCGGATTGAACTCGTCATAGCTATTCCTGCTGAAGAACCTGAAGAATGTAGGATACGCGCGAATCGGGTCTATTCCCATTCAATCGGCCGACGCCTGCGCCAGCTTTTCGCTCTTCCAGTACACGTCATCGCCCACGCTGCCATCGGTGCGATAACGGTTGAGCACGCGGGCCAGCACAAACATCAGGTCGCTCAAGCGGTTGAGGTACTGGCGCGGTGTGTCTTTCAGCACCTCCTGCCCTTCAAGCGCTACCACCGCGCGCTCAGCGCGGCGCGCTACCGTACGGCACACATGGGCCAGGGCTGCAGCGCGCGTACCCGCCGGCAAAATAAACTCTTGCAGCCGTGGCAGTGCCTCGTTGTGCTCGGCCAGCGCGGCGTCCAGCGCCAGCACCGCCTCGGGCTTGAGCAGCTCAAAACCGGGGATGGAGAGCTCGCCGCCCAGGTTGAACAGCTGGTGCTGAATCTCCACCAACAGGGTGCGTACGCCCTCCGGCATGGCTTCGCACAGCAACACACCAATATCGGAATTGAGTTCGTCCACGTCGCCCATGGCGTGCACACGCAGGCTGTTTTTTGACACGCGGGTGTTGTCCCCCAGCCCGGTGGTGCCGTTGTCACCGGTGCGGGTGGCAATTTGCGTCAGTCGTTGTCCCATGAAAAAGCTCCTGTAGTTAAGCTATTGTTGCAGCAAAATACAAACCAACAACCTTGCGGGACAGACCGTAGCGCAGCGAAGCTCTGTCCCCACCAACTGACTGAAAGAACCCATGAACCCTCTCGCCACGAGCTCAGCCCTGCAAGCAGACATCCAGCCACGCGCCGTGCCCGCCGCCCTCATTGACGCGTTGAAGAAACGCTTTGCCGAGCGCTGCGCCACCGCTTTGGTGGTACGCGAGCAGCATGGGCGCGATGAGTCATCTTTTGAAGCGCCGCCGCCAGCGGCCGTGGTGTTTGCCGAAAGCACGGCCGATGTCGCGTTCACCGTGAAAATCGCCAACGACTACAGCGTTCCTGTGATTCCCTTTGGCGTCGGCACGTCGCTTGAAGGACATTTGCTGGCTATACAAGGCGGCATCAGCCTTGACGTCAGCCGCATGAACCAGGTGCTGTCGATCAACGCCGAAGACCTGACGGTGACGGTGCAAGCGGGCGTCACGCGCAAGCAGCTCAATGAAGCAGTCAAGAGCACCGGCCTGTTTTTCCCGATTGACCCCGGCGCTGACGCCACCCTGGGCGGCATGAGTGCCACCCGCGCCAGCGGCACCAACGCCGTGCGCTACGGCACCATGCGCGAAAACGTGCTGGCGCTGGAAGTAGTCACGGCACAAGGCGACATCATCCGCACCGGCACCCGCGCCAAAAAATCTGCGGCCGGCTATGACCTGACGCGCCTGCTGGTGGGCAGTGAGGGCACGCTGGGCGTGATCACCGAGGTCACCGTCAAGCTCTACCCCCTGCCCGAGGCGATCTCGGCGGCGATCTGCTCGTTTCCGAGCATCGAGGCGGCGGTACGCACCACCATCCAGATCATCCAGATGGGCATTCCAATTGCGCGCGTGGAACTGATTGACGCCAACACGGTGCGCATGGTCAACAACTACGCCAAATTGGGTCTGAGGGAAGAGCCCTTGCTGCTGATGGAGTTTCACGGCTCGCCCGCCAGTGTGAAAGAGCAGGCCGAACTGGTGCAGGAGATTGCCAGCGAATTCGGCAGCCACGCATTTGAATGGGCCACCACGCCCGAAGAGCGCACACGGCTGTGGACCGCCCGCCACAACGCCTACTTTGCCGCCATCCAGTCCAAGCCCGGTTGCCGCGCCATTTCAACCGACACTTGCGTGCCGATTTCCCGCCTGGCCGACTGCCTGCTGGACTCGGTGGCCGAGGCCGACGCCAGTGGTATCCCCTACTTTCTAGTCGGCCACGTCGGCGACGGCAACTTCCACTTTGGCTATCTGATCGACCCCAAGCAACCCGAAGAACGCAACATCGCCGAAAAGTTGAACCACGCCCTGGTGGCACGTGCCCTGGCGCTGGACGGCACCTGCAGTGGCGAGCACGGCGTGGGCCTGCACAAAATGGATTTTCTGGTGACGGAGACCGGCGCTGGCGCCGTGGACATGATGCGCAGCATCAAAAAAGCACTGGATCCGAAGAACATCATGAATCCGGGCAAAATCTTTATACTATAAATTTGGTAGCTACCAGCGCTTACGAAATAAGGGCTGGTGGCCAATTATCCAAATAAAAACCGCGTTGCGAACGGGTATTGATGCACCAATGACAAAAGGGTTAGCACGCGATAACGTGCTAACCCTTGTCTTTACTGGTGCGGCTGGCAGGAATTGAACCCACGACCCCTTGGTTCGTAGCCAAGTACTCTATCCAACTGAGCTACAGCCGCGAAAGCGTGAATTGTAGCATGCCAAAAATCATCCCCGATGAGGCAATCTTGCTCAGGACACTGCCGCCAGCATGCCCATCTCGGCATTGCTCATCAAGGCTTCCATGTTCATCACAATCAGCATGCGATCGCCAATATTGGCCAGACCGGTGATAAAGCGCGAGTCGATGGCAGTGTCAAATTGTGGCGCCGCCTTGATGGACTGCGAAGTCAGCGTGACCACATCCGACACCGAATCCACCACGGCGCCAATGACCGTGCCACGCACATTCAAAATGATGACCACCGTAAATTCGTTGTACTCGACCTTGTCGATATTGAGCTTGAGACGCAGATCCACAATCGGTACGATGACACCACGCAGATTGATCACCCCCTTGATGAACGAGGGCGCATTAACCATGCGGGTGGGCTCTTCATAGGAGCGGATTTCCTGCACGCGCAAAATATCGATCGCATATTCTTCGCCGCCGAGCCGCAACGTGAGATATTGACCGCCATCGACCACGGTTTTAGCAGCAGGCGTGCCCGATTGAAAGGCGTTGGCGGTTTTCTTTTGCATCATTTCCATGGCTTCAATTCCTTTGCGTCGGATAGGTCGGTAGGGCATGATACACGCGCAAGACAAGCCCCAGTTCGTACGTTACCCAGGCGGCGTTATCCTGATAAAGAGAGATAAACCATGAAGACACTCAGCGGCCTTGACGCTTCTTTTCTTTACCTTGAGACACCCGAAATGCCGATGCACGTGGGTTCGTTTTGTCTCTATGAACTGCCAACAGATTTCAAGGGAACACTGCGCAAAGCGCTCCAGACGCATATCGCACAGCGCCTGCATCTGGCGGGCATCTTCAACCATAGGCTCGGCTTCATGCCACTGGATCTGGGGCATCCAATCTGGCTTGCGGTTGAAGAGGTTGACCTTGACTTTCATATTCGACCGGTCAAGGGAAAAACCTTGACGCTGCACCAGGCTGAGGCGGTCTGCGCTGAACTGCACATGCAACTGATGGATCGCGAACGCCCGTTGTGGAAATTCCATGTGTTCGAGCGCATCAAGCGCCCGGACGGCAGCCTGTGCGCGGGCGTGTACTCCAAGGTCCACCATGCCGCGCTGGACGGCAAGGCGGGCACCGTGCTGACCCATGCCATCATGGATGTGCAAGCAACGCCACGGGCCGTGCCGCCACCGGGCAAGGGGAGCTGCGACGAGGCGCAACACGAACTCAAGATGGGCGAAATGATCGGCGCGGTGTTTTCCAATTCGCTGGCGCAATACATGAAGCTGATCAAGGCCATTCCCCAGACGGCGCGCGCCTTGGGCAGCACACTGGTCAAGCAGTCGTTCAGTGGCACGGGCCAGAATAGGCGGCCCAAGTCACCGCTGCGCCTCGCCCCCATGACTGATTTCAACGTGGCGGTCACACGAGAACGCAGCTTTGGCACGGTCAGCCTGCCCTTTGGCGATTGCCGCGCCATGGCCAAAGCCGTGGGCGGATCGTTCAACGACATTGTTTTATGGCTTTGTGCCACGGCGCTGCGGACTTATTTGAGTCAACATGGCGGCATCCCGAAGAAATCATTGCTGGCCGCCATGCCGATCAGCCTGCGCGCAGATGGCAATCAAGACCTCAATACCCAGGCGTCTATGACGGTGGTGGAACTCGGGACGCAATATGCCAACCCGATGAAGCGCCTGAAGACCATCATGACCTCCACCGCCAAGGTCAAAACTGCGATGCTTGACCTGAAAGGGATTCTCCCCACCGATTACCCGTCTTTACTCGCGCCCTGGATCGTTGGCGGCATTGCGAAAGCGGCTTTCAAAGCCTACAGTGCCAGCGGTCTGTCGCACCACTTGCCGATGCTGGCCAATCTGGTCATCAGCAATGTGCCCGGCCCGCAAGTGCCCTTGTACATGGCGGGCGCCAAAATGCTCACCTTCCATCCGATGTCGATTGTGATCCATGGTGTCGCGCTCAACATCACGATCCAGACCTACGCCGGCTCAGTGGATTTTGGCCTGATCGCCGACAAACAGGCGCTGCCCCAGATGCACGAATTGACCAACGCGTTACAAGACGCGTTTGAAGCGGGACGAGAGCTGCTGACGCCGACTGAAAAAGTCACCCGGGCGACTCAAAACAAGAGGTCACGCGCCAAATCGATACCCGTCTAAATTATTTATCCAGAAAAATGCTAGCCTTCAACCATGGCAACCAAGCAAAAACGCGAAGCTTCTGTTAGCGCCAACGCGCCTGCGCCGAGCGCCTGGCTCATGGCGCTGGAGTTCCGGGCTTTTTGGGAACTGGGGGCTGTCATTCCCGCCTGGCCTTTTTTGCGCCAGGCGCCAACCGGCGACGGTCACTCGGTGATTGTGTTTCCTGGCCTGTCAGCCAGTGATGCGTCCACCCTGCCGATGCGCAGCTTTCTTGAAAACCTGGGGCACGATGTTTCTGGCTGGAACCAGGGCTCCAACTTTGGCCCGCGCGCCGGTGTGCTGCAGGCCGCGCGCCAGCAAGTCATCGACACCTGTCAGGTCACGGGCCAAAAAGTCAGCTTGGTGGGCTGGAGTCTGGGCGGCATTTATGCCCGTGAACTGGCCAAAGAACTGCCAGACTATGTGCGTGACGTCATCACGCTCGGCACACCGTTTGCCGGTTCGCACGAAAGCACCAACGCTTGGCACTTGTACCAACTCGTCAGCGGGCGCGATATCCAGCGCGAGGTTGAACAGTTTGATCTGCCGCAGGCGCCCCCGGTGCCAACCACCTCCATCTTCTCCCGCACCGATGGCATCGTGGCCTGGTCTGCCAGCATCCAGGCACCTTGCAAGACCAATCGGCTGACCGAAAACATCGAAGTCATTGCCAGCCACGTCGGGCTTGGGCTCAACCCCAGCGCCTGGTGGGCCGTAGCCGACCGGCTCGCGCAAGCTGAAGGCAAGTGGCAGCCGTTCGCGCACAAGGGCGGTTTGCATGGGCTGATCTTCCCGAATCCAGCTCGCTAAGCCTGCGCCCAGACAAACGCCTGCCGTGTTACCACCGGCAGGCGCTTCGTTTATTATAGCTACTCAAGCCCGTCTGACGGGGGCTAGAGGCCTAAATGGCATAAATCAGGGATGTGCCTTGTTGTAGTTGGCAATGCCATCCATGATTTCCTGCTTAGCCGATTCCGGGCCTTCCCAACCCAAAATCTTGACCCATTTATTGGCTTCCAGGTCTTTGTAATGTTCAAAAAAGTGCGCAATGGTCTTCAGGCGCAGCGGGTTCAGGTCTTCCGGTTTTTGCCACTTGGTGTAAATCGACAAAATTTTATCGGTGGGCACCGCCAGCACCTTGCCGTCCATACCGGCCTCGTCTTCCATCTTCAAGATACCGATGACGCGGCAGGTCACCACCACGCCGGGAATGAGCGGCACCGGCGTGATCACCAGCACGTCCACCGGGTCACCATCGCCTGAAATGGTCTTGGGCACATAACCATAATTGGTCGGGTAGTGCATGGCCGTGCTCATGAAACGGTCAACAAAAATGGCGCTGGTTTCTTTGTCCACTTCGTACTTGACGGGGTCGGCGTTCATCGGGATTTCGATGATGACATTGAAAGCTTCGGGACAGTTTTTGCCGGGGGTAACGTTATCGAGGGACATGTTGGCTTCTTTGTATTGAGTTAAGTCAGAAAAATCAGAAAAACCTAAGGATTAACCCTGATTTTACTTACGGGGGACTTGCCTCGTATCAAAACAGGGGGTTTTCACGGTACAGTCCGCGCGTTGGCCAATCGCCTGCATCAGTCCCCGATTGATGTTTCGCAGCGAGGAAGCAACGCAGCGGGGATGCCGATTGCGTTGCACCCCTACTCAGCGAAACAACAGACAGGAGATTTATATGACAGGCAACCCAGCGCTGATTCTGGCGCTTATTTGTGGGCTCATCGCCGTGGGATACGGCTTTTGGGCACGCAGTTGGATTCTTTCCCAGGACGCCGGTAATGCGCGCATGCAAGAGATTGCAGCCGCCATTCAAACCGGTGCTGCGGCCTACCTGGCACGGCAGTACAAAACCATTGCCATTGTGGGTGTGGTGCTGACCATTTTGATCGCCATCTTTCTTGACTCCTTGAGCGCCGTCGGCTTTGTGATCGGTGCGGTGCTCTCCGGCGCCTGCGGCTTCATTGGCATGAATGTCTCGGTGCGCGCCAATGTGCGCACCGCGCAGGCTGCCACCAAAGGCATTGGCCCGGCACTGGACGTTGCCTTCCGCGGCGGCGCCATCACCGGCATGCTGGTGGTGGGCTTAGGTCTGCTGGGTGTGACTGGATTTTTCTGGTTCCTGGTTGGCAACGGTAATCTGACACCGGATAAAAACCTGGCCCAGCTGCTCAACCCGCTGATCGGCTTTGCTTTTGGCTCATCTTTGATCTCCATCTTTGCCCGTCTGGGCGGTGGCATTTTCACCAAGGGCGCTGACGTCGGCGCGGATCTGGTGGGCAAGGTTGAAGCCGGCATCCCTGAAGATGACCCACGCAACCCGGCGGTGATCGCCGACAACGTCGGTGACAACGTCGGTGACTGCGCCGGTATGGCGGCTGACTTGTTTGAAACCTACGCCGTCACACTGATTGCCACCATGGTGCTTGGCGCCCTGCTGATCACCGGTGCGGGAATGAGCGCGGTGGTTTATCCGCTGGCACTCGGCGCGGTATCGATCGTGGCCTCCATCATTGGCTGCTTCTTTGTCAAGGCCTCGCCCGGCATGAAGAACGTGATGCCAGCCCTGTACAAGGGTCTGGCAGTGGCCGGTGTGCTGTCCTTGATTGCCTTCTTCTTTGTGACGCAATGGCTGATGCCTGACAACGCCATCACCGCAACAGGTAGCCAGATGAAGCTGTTTGGTGCCTGTGCCGTGGGCTTGATTTTGACCGCCGCCCTGGTGGTGATCACCGAGTACTACACCGGCACGCAATATCCGCCAGTGAAGCACATCGCCCAAGCGTCGACCACTGGCCACGGCACCAACATCATTGCCGGTCTGGGCGTCTCGATGCGCTCCACTGCCTGGCCGGTGCTGTTTGTTTGCGTGGCGATCTACACCGCCTACGCGCTGGCTGGTCTGTACGGCATTGCGATCGCAGCGACCTCCATGCTCAGCATGGCCGGTATCGTGGTGGCACTAGACGCCTATGGCCCCATCACCGACAACGCCGGTGGCATTGCCGAAATGTCTGAGATGCCCAAGAGCGTGCGCGACATCACCGACCCGCTGGACGCTGTTGGCAACACCACCAAGGCTGTGACCAAAGGCTACGCCATTGGTTCTGCCGGCTTGGCCGCGCTGGTGCTGTTTGCCGACTACACCCACAAGCTCGATTCCTATGGCACGCACATCACCTTTGATTTGAGCAACCCGATGGTCATCATCGGCCTGTTCATTGGTGGTTTGATTCCCTACCTGTTCGGCGCCATGGCGATGGAAGCGGTTGGCCGCGCCGCCGGGGCGGTGGTGGTCGAAGTGCGCCGCCAGTTCAAGGAAATCAAGGGCATCATGGAAGGCACCGCCAAGCCTGAGTACGACACTGCAGTCGACATGCTGACCACGGCCGCCATCAAGGAAATGATGATCCCGAGTCTGCTGCCGGTGGTGGTGCCGATTCTGGTCGGCCTGCTGCTGGGACCGGCCGCGCTGGGTGGCCTGCTGATGGGCACCATCGTGACGGGCCTGTTTGTGGCCATCTCCATGTGTACCGGTGGCGGTGCCTGGGACAACGCCAAAAAGTACATTGAAGACGGCAACTTTGGTGGCAAGGGCTCTGAAGCGCACAAAGCCGCTGTGACCGGTGACACCGTAGGCGACCCCTACAAAGACACCGCTGGCCCGGCCATTAACCCGCTGATCAAGATCATCAACATCGTGGCGCTGCTGATCGTGCCGGTGATGATGAAAATTCACGGCGGCTAGTCCGACCCGCAAGCCAAAAAGCCCGCTCATGCGGGCTTTTTTATGGGTGCCACCGACCTTCCTTGATGAATGTCAAGCAAAAAATTCCAGCCCGCACTAGGATTCCGGTCAACGAGCATTTGAATGCCAGAAGCTTTCAGCCGTTTTTCTTGACCGACTCAAAAAGGTACAACCTTGAACCAACGCAAGCTCATTGATGGCATCTGCATGTTGTCATTGGCACTGCTGGTGAGTGCTTGCTCATCCATGCTGCCGCGCGCACGCAGCGAGTCCACCCCTTTCAAGAGTTTTGACGAGGCGCGTCTGGCCATTGAAGGTCTGGTGCCGATGAAAAGCAATGTCGCCGCCATGACCCAGCTGGGAATCAGCCCGGTGCAACAGCCCAATACGAACATCCTGACACACGACGACATCGTGCGGCGATTTGTTCCAAGCTCGCTTCTCAAAAGAGAGGACCTCGATCCTGGGGTGCTAGCCTGCCTGGAGGCGCGCGAGGCCTGTCGCGGCTGGGAGATCACGGCAGCGCGTATCCAAAAAGAACGCACAGGCGGTTTTTTGGCCGACTTCACCAACTTTTCACGTCGCACGGAAACGACTGGCTGGCGCTTCAATGCCTTGATCTTGCTGATCGATGACGTGGTTGTCTACCGCGCCTGGGGCGGGCAACCCCGTGTCAACGACACAGAGACCCAAACCAACCCATTGGGCCCCTTGCAGGATATGGGCCCAAGCCTCATCGCTCGGCATTAGCAAAAACCCATCTATCAGCGACGCATTTTTGCAAAATCGACCCAGCTTTGCCTCAAATTGGTCTGATAGACCAAAACACGCCCAGTGCTGCACCGGCCCCGGTTGCTACGCCCAACAGTACGCCACGGCACAGTGACGTTCGACGTGAGTTGATCCGGGTGGTTATCAGGCTTTAGCCAGCACTGCCACCTCAGCCTTGGTGGTCCAGTCAATCGGGTCTTGCTGCAACGCCATGTCGATGTCAATACCCAGGGCCAGCGCAACAACATCCGGAAAGTTGTCGATCAAATCCTGCTCGTCGTAGTTGGCCTCCCAGGCGCGGGCGCGCCACGCTGCCAGATGAAGAACGCCTGCCATCGGTTCGTAAACGTCGTTGTCAAAAGGCGCGTATTGGTGCTCCAGTGCATCCACAATCGGTTGCGGAAACTGCCAGCTCCGGGCAAAGCCAGCACCCACATCGGCATAGCAAAACCCAAGCAATTTGCGCTCAGCTACAGCGCGTTTCAGGCCCAGAGGCGGCACTTGCTGATCCAGTATTTCCAGTGCGTCTGGCAGACCCAGGTGCATCACCAGTTCGCCGGTGGCGTGTATCAGGCCTGCGGTAAACGCGGCCGGCTGGTTTTGCTGCACCATACCACCCAAGGCGCGCGCCAATTTGGCGGTATTGAGGCTGTAGCGCCAGAACTGGCGCATGTCAATGCCAGGGACCGCGGTGAACGCGCCGGCAATCGCGGCCGCCGTGGCCAGCGCCTTGACCTGATTGAGCCCCATCAGCGCCAGGGCTTCGGACACGCTGCTGATTTTGTTGGACAACTGAAACTGCGCCGAATTGGCCAGCTGCAACAAGCGCGTAGCCAGTACCGGGTCGGTGTTGATGAGCTGGCTAATTTTTCTGAGATCGGGCTCTTCGTGATCAAGCTCGTTGAGCAGCAAGGCGATCACTTTTGGAATGCTGGGCAGCGCCGCCTTGGAAGCGAGCAATTCGGTGAGTGTCATCAATGAGAGCCCCTGTGGTTTAACTTGCTTGAGGCCATAATTATCCGCCACGTGAAAGCGGTGAAATCGTGCCAGAATCGACGCTCCCCATGTACCAGGACCACCATGACCGACCGTGACACGCCCCGCATTGTGCCGCTGCTCGACCTGCGATCCAGCGCACTGCCGGTCCCAGGCGCCGCTTATCTGCCAGAGTCGCGCATCACCAGCTCCGGTCGGCTGATCGACACGCTCGGGCGCCCGTTGCGTGATTTGCGCATCAGTGTCACCGACCGCTGCAACTTTCGCTGCAACTACTGCATGCCCAAGGCCATTTTTGACAAAGACTATGCCTACCTGCCGCACCAGGCACTGTTGTCGTTCGAGGAAATTACCCGCATCGCCAAGGTTTTTGTGGCGCATGGTGTGCAAAAAATTCGTCTTACCGGTGGTGAGCCACTGCTGCGCAAAAACATTGAACGGCTGATCGAACAGCTGGCTGCGCTGCGCACACCGCAAGGCCAGGCGCTCGACATCACACTCACCACCAACGGTTCCCTGCTGGCCCGCAAGGCGCGCGACCTCAAGTCCGCCGGCCTGCAGCGCATCACCGTCAGCCTGGATGGGCTCGACGACGCGGTGTTTCGCAGCATGAACGATGTCGACTTTCCGGTGGCCGACGTGCTGGCCGGGATTGAGGCGGCGCAGGAGGCGGGCCTGGGTCCGATCAAAATCAACATGGTGGTCAAGCGCGGCACCAATGAACATGAGATTCTGCCGATGGCACGACACTTCATGGGCTCTGGCATTGTGCTGCGCTTTATCGAGTACATGGACGTGGGCGCCACCAATGGCTGGCGCATGAACGAGGTGCTGGCCTCCAGCGAGGTTGTCAAACTCATCCACGCCGAGCTGCCGCTGGTGCAGCTCGAACCCAGCAACCCCGGCGAAACCGCCGCGCGCTGGGGTTACGCCAACGCCTCTGGCCTGCACGACAAGGAATTGGGTGAAATCGGCGTCATCAGCAGTGTGACGCAGGCCTTCTGCGGCGACTGCAACCGCGCCCGCCTGTCGACCGAGGGCAAGCTGTACCTATGCCTGTTTGCGGCCCAAGGCTACGACCTGCGCGCCCTTATCCGCGAGAGCGCCTCGGATGTTGACCTGGCGTCTGCCGTCGGGCACATCTGGCAAAGCCGCACCGACCGCTATTCCGAGTTGCGCAGCGCCTTGGCGCCTGACGCCGGTACCGGTGGTCGCCGCGTTGAAATGAGCTACATCGGAGGTTGATTTGATTCCTGCACAAGACATTACCGGCCTGATTTTGGCCGGCGGCCGGGGTTCCCGCATGGGCGGCATAGATAAGGGGCTACAAACCTTCAATGGCATGCCGCTGGCGCTGCATACGCTAACCCGCCTGCAGATGGGTGGCGGGGTAGGCCAGATCATGATCAACGCCAACCGCAATCTGGCGGCTTATGAATCTTTTGGCGTGTCCGTCTGGCCCGATGGTCTGGCCGACTATGCCGGGCCGCTGGCGGGATTTTTAACCGGTCTTGAGCACTGTGAAACGCCTTATCTGGTCACCGTGCCCTGCGATACGCCGCTGCTACCACTTGATTTGGTGCCCCGCCTGGCAACTGCACTGGAAGCCGAAAACGCCGACGTTGCCATGGCTGCAGCGCCTGAACCTGGCAAAGACGGCCAAGTGCGCCTGCGCGCCCAGCCGGTGTTTTGCCTGCTGCGCGTTGAGCTACTGGAGAGTCTGGTCAGGTTCACTCAGGAAGGCGGACGCAAGATTGATGCGTGGACTGCCTTGCACAAAACGACGGTAGTGCCGTTTGATTTGCCCAATGACGACCCGCGCGCGTTCTTCAACGCCAACACGCTGGCGGATTTGCACCAACTGGAAAACAGCCCCACATGAAATCCATGGAAAGCATAGCCGCCGAACTGGCAGCTTATGACCCGCAAGCCTTGAGTGCCAGCACCGTCGGCACCTTTTTGGCGCGCCTGGTGGAGCCCGTTGCGCAGCATGAAGAAGTGGGCATTTTTCAGGCCCTGGGCCGCGTGCTCGCAGCGGATGTGATCTCGCCCATCAGTGTGCCGCCGCACGACAACTCGGCCATGGACGGCTATGCGTTTGATGGCGCACAACTGGCCGCAGCAAGCCCCTTGACCCTGAAAGTGGTGGGTACTGCGCTTGCGGGCAAGACCTGGTCAGGCAAGGTGCAGCGCGGTGAGTGCGTCAAGATCATGACCGGTGCCGTGATGCCACAGGGGCTCGATACCGTGGTGCCGCAAGAGCTGGTAAGCCACAGCCCAGACCCAAATCCGCCCACAGAGCTCATCACCCTGGCACCAGGCACCGTGCAGCCCGGCGACAACCGCCGCCACCTGGGTGAAGACCTGTTGCAAGGCCAGCCAGCACTCCAAAAAGGAGCGTTACTCACGCCAGCTGCGCTTGGGCTCATGGCCAGTTTGGGCATTGAAAAGTTACCGGTTTGGCGCAAGCTGCGGGTGGCCTATTTTTCTACCGGCGACGAGATTCTGAGCCTGGGCGAACCCCCGCGCGAAGGTGCGGTCTACGACAGCAACCGCTACACCGTATTTGGCCTGCTGACGCGCTTGGGGCTCGAAGTCATCGACCTGGGCGTGGTGCGCGATGAACCGACTCTGCTGGAAGCAGCCTTTACCCACGCCGCTTCGGTGGCTGATGCCATCATCACCAGCGGTGGCGTGAGCGTGGGCGAGGCCGACTACACCAAGGCCATGATGAAAAAGCTCGGCGACGTCGCCTTCTGGAAGATTGCGATGCGCCCGGGCCGGCCCATGGCGGTGGGACGAATTCCTAAAGCCAAATTAGCCTCTAGCCCCCATGAAATAAGCACTATTAGCTATAACAATGATAGCAATTTAGAACCATCAAAGGATGCCATTCTGTTTGGCTTGCCGGGCAACCCGGTCGCAGTGATGGTGACTTTTCTGGCCTTTGTGCGCCCGGCCTTGCTGCGTATGATGGGCTGCACGGCAGCAGCGCCGCCGCTGCTCAAGGCCCGCAGCAGCGAGGCCATCCGCAAAAAGCCCGGCCGCACCGAGTACCAGCGCGGCGTGGTCAGCACCACACCTGAGGGCACGCTGCAAGTTAGACCCACCGGCAATCAGGGCTCGGGCGTTCTCAGTTCCATGGTGCAAGCCAACGGCCTGATCGTGTTGCAGCATGGCCAGGGCCATGTGGCGCAGGGCGATGAGGTGGAGGTGATGATGTTTGAGGGGGTGGCTTAAGGCATATCTGATGCAAATCAACTGACCGGCAAATAGGGTCTCCAAAACTCAAGTGGCAGAAAAGTTGAGAGGAGAAATGTCTTTTTGATGGCTGAGTGTTCCTTACACTAGCTTACAGAATCACGGGTTTTAAAATCAGTGATTTTAAAAAACCTGTTTCCGTCAGCGGCTGCACCGCAGCCCGGTTACAGGAAGGAAGTGCGATGGACAAGAGCTCTCTACCCAAACCGATTCCAACCGCAGTCGCGATCGGCATCACCCTACTGATCTGGTTTGTCATTCCAGTCCCTGACAAAGTGAGTCCCAACGCCTGGCATTTGCTGGCGCTATTTATCGGAACCATTGCCGCCATCATCGGCAAAGCCATGCCGATCGGCGCTTTGTCGATCGTGGCCATTTCTTTGGTGGCCATTACAGAGGTGACCCGGCCCGGCAAACCGGAAGGCGCGATTGCCGATGCCTTGAGTGGTTTTTCCAATCCCTTGATCTGGTTGATTGCCATTGCCGTGATGATCTCGGTGGCCTTGACCAAAACCGGACTCGGTACGCGAATTGGCTACAACTTCATTTCGCTGTTTGGCAAGAAAACCATAGGCGTGGCCTACAGTCTGGTTCTGTCCGAGTTGGTTATTGCCCCGGTCACGCCCAGTAACACGGCACGCGGCGGGGCCATCATTCACCCCATCATGCGCTCGATCGCGGATGCCTTCGGCTCCAGCCCCGACCTGGGCACATCAAAGAAAATTGGTCGCTATCTGGCGCTGGTCAACTACAACACCAACCCCATCACCTCGGCCATGTTCATCACGGCCACGGCCCCCAATCCCCTGATCGTGGATCTGGTTGCCAAAGCCACCAACTCGGCGATCAAGATCACCTGGGGCCAATGGGCGCTAGCCGCGCTGGTGCCGGGGCTGGTGATGCTGCTGGTGATGCCGCTGGTCCTGTATTTTCTCTTCCCGCCCGAAGTCAAAATGACACCCAACGCCAAGGAGCTGGCGCACACCGAGCTCACCAAACTGGGACCGATGAAGGCCTCGGAGTTCATCACGCTGGGTGTTTTAGGGCTGATGCTGCTCATGTGGGCCGGCGTGCCGGCCCTGCTGTTTGGCCCCGCCATGGACCTCAATGCCACGACCACTGCCTGGATCGGCCTGTCGCTGCTGTTGCTGACCGGCGTGCTGGACTGGGAGGATATTCTCAAGGCCAAGACCGCTTGGGACACCCTGATCTGGTTTGCAGCGTTGGTGATGATGGCCACGTTTCTGGGTAAGCTGGGTCTGGTTGGCTGGTTTGCGCTGTCCATTCAAAATAGCATTAGCTATCTGGGCTTGGGCTGGATGGGTGCCTCCGCCATATTGGTGCTGGTTTATTTCTATTCCCACTACTTCTTCGCCAGCACCACCGCTCACATCACAGCCATGTTTGCAGCATTTTTTGCCGCTGGTATGGCCCTTGGCGCGCCACCCATGCTGCTGGCTTTGGTGCTGGCCTTTGCGTCTTCGCTGATGATGTCGCTGACCCACTACGGTACCGGCACAGCGCCCATCATTTTCGGTTCTGGCTACACCACCCTGAATGAGTGGTGGACGGCAGGCGCGGTGATGAGCGTGGTCAACCTGCTGCTATTGGTGGTGGTGGGTGGCGTCTGGTGGACGATGTTGGGCTACATCTGAGCGAAAAGGTCGGGGTGTTGATTCAACGTTGCCGCAATGCCAACTCCACGCCCCGGTTAGCCAGCACGTCGGCGTGTTCATTGCCGGGGTCGCCGTTATGACCCCTGACCCAACGCCAGTCAATTCTGTGGCCTGACGTGCTGACCAGCTCGTCCAGCCGCTGCCACAGGTCGACATTTTTCACCGGCTGCTTGGCAGCCGTCTTCCAGCCGCGGGCCTTCCAGCCGACCAGCCACTCCGTCATGCCCTTGAGCACATACTGACTGTCGACGTGCAGCGTCACCTGGCACGGACGTTTCAAGGCCGCCAGCGCTTCAATCACCGCCGTCATTTCCATGCGGTTGTTGGTGGTACCTAATTCACCACCAAACAATTCTTTTTGCGAATCCGCCGATTTGAGCAACGCGCCCCAGCCACCCGGACCGGGATTGCCCTTGCAGGCACCATCGGTGTAGATTTCTATTGCGTTCAAAACTGGTTCCTCATACTCATTTTGTTTTCTCATCTTTTGGGGCACTAGCCCTCGTCAACGTTGAACTATTCGCTACAGAAACAGGAGCTGCTGCCAAGGCTCGGGAGGCCTTCCAGGCCGGACTCAGCAGCGTCATGCCGCGCACCCGCTTGACCGCCACCAAAAAATACACACCGCCCAGGATCGGCCACCAGCGCGCGCCTGCCCGATCCATCCACTCAAACCGTTGCAGCCATTTTTCGCTGGAAAACGCGGGACGGTAACAGCCAAAACGCCCGACTTCCACCTCAAAACCCAGCAAGTGCAGCCAGTCGCGCAAACGCCAATAGCCGATGAATTCTCCCGCTTCAGGCAAAAACAACTTCTGCGAACCCACCCGATGAGGCGAGCGAGCGCGCCGCTGGCGCAAACCCCAAATCGAAGTCGGGTTCAGACCGCAAATGACAACCCGCCCTTCCGGCACCAGGACCCGCTCAACTTCGCGCAAGGTGGTATGCGGGTCGCTTGCCAGCTCCAGCGAGTGCGGCAGAACCACCAGGTCCAGACTGTTGGCCGAGAACGGTAGCGCCGAGAAATCAGTCGCAAAAGCCGCACCTGGCGTAGGGGTTTGGGTCGCCAACCAGCGGTGCGGCATGCGGTTGGCGCCCAAGGCATCGAGCTCGGGCAAACCAAGCTGCAGTGCATGAAACCCAAAAATATCAGCCACCGCCAGATCAAACTGGCGACGTTCCCACGCCAGCAGATAGCGCCCCGTGGGCGACTCAAACCAGTCATGCAAACCTATAATTTGATCACTCATGCAGCTAATTCCACTACCCGCCTTCACTGACAACTACATCTGGATGATGCATGACGAACGCCATGCGCTGGTGGTTGACCCCGGTGCTGCACAACCTGTGCTCGAGGCCCTGCAACAACTGGGTTTGCAATTGGAAGCCATTTTAGTCACGCACCATCACCCCGACCATACCGGCGGCGTGGCTGCCTTGCGCGCGGCCACCGGCGCCAAGGTGTTTGGCCCGGCCCGGGAACCGATGCCCGAACCCCTGACCCGCGTCACAGGTAATGAGCAGCTGCAGGCGCTGGGTTTGAACTTCCAGGTCATCGACGTCCCCGGTCATACCGCTGGCCATATCGCTTATTTTTGTGCCGATGTGGATAAGGCACCGCTGCTGTTTTGTGGCGATACGCTGTTCAGCGCCGGTTGTGGCCGCCTGTTTGAAGGCAGCCCGGCCCAAATGCTGGCCTCGCTTGACACCCTGGCTGCCCTGCCTGACGCGACGCGTGTATGCTGCGCCCATGAATACACCTTGAGCAACCTGAAATTTGCCTGCGCCGTGGAGCCCAGCAACCAGGCTTTGACCGACTACACGCTTAGAGCCAAAGCATTGCGCTTGCGACAGCAACCCACCCTGCCCTCCAGTATCTTGCTGGAGCGTCAGATCAACCCTTTTTTGCGTACGCGCCAAGCAACTGTCACCCAGGCAGTCCAGGCATTTGACGCATCAGCCCGCGATGAGGTGAGCATCTTTGCCGCCCTTCGCCAATGGAAGAACCAGTTCTGATGAAATTTCTGAAACTTGCCTGCCTAAGCGGCCTGCTGTGGCTGACCGGCTGTGCCAGCACCGGCATCACATCTCTGTCAAACCCGGATGCCATCCACGGGCCAACGTCATCAGCCAACGCCACGTCAGGAACTCAGGCCACCGGTGCCATTCCGAGTGGCGAGTTGCAGCCCATCACGGCCGCGCAAGCTGCCTCCCAAGCGGTAACCCAACTAGCCCCACCGGGTGATATCTGGGAGCGGATCCGGCGCGGCTACGGCATGCCGAATCTGGAGAGTGAGCTGGTACTTGATCGCGAGCAGTGGTACAGCACCCGGCCCGACTACATCCTGCGCATGACGGAGCGTTCCAATAAATATTTGTTTTACATTGTGGAAGAACTGGAGCGACGCAACATGCCAACCGAACTGGCGCTGTTGCCTTTTATCGAGAGTGCCTTCAACCCACAGGCGGTCTCAAGTGTTAAGGCGGCCGGCATGTGGCAATTCATGCCCGCGACCGGCAAAAGCTTCGATTTGAAACAGAATGCGTTTCGCGATGACCGGCGCGACGTGCTGGCCTCTACCCGTGCGGCGCTGGACTACCTGCAAAAGCTCCATGACATGTTTGGCGACTGGAATCTGGCGCTGGCCGCTTATAACTGGGGTGAAGGCAGCGTCGGACGTGCCATCGCCAAAAACAAGCGTGCCGGCCTGGGCCTCTCGTACACCGATCTCACCATGCCGGCGGAAACCCGTCTTTATGTGCCCAAGCTGCAGGCCATCAAGAACATCGTGACCGACCCGCTTGCATTCAAGGCACGTCTGCCCCTGATTGGAAACCACCCTTACTTTCAAACCGTGGATATCAAGCACGATATCGACGTAGCGCTGGTGGCCAAACTGGCTGAAGTGACGCTAGAGGACTTCAAGGCGCTTAACCCCTCGGGCGGCAGTCGGCCGGTCATTCTGGCGGCCGGCACACCGCAAATATTGCTGCCCTGGGACAACGCCATCATCTTCCAGAGCAACCTGGAAGCCTTCAGCGGCGGCCGTCTCGCCAGTTGGACGGTCTGGCGGGCTCCCGGCACCATGAAGCCGGCCGAGGCCGCCCAACGGGTGGGCATGACCGAGGCCGAGTTGCGCAGTGTCAACAAAATTCCGCCCCGTGTGGTGATCAAGGCCGGCTCCAGCCTGCTGGTGCCGCGCCCAACCCAACTGGTCGCCGATGTCGCCGAGCATGTCGCTGACAACGGCCAGCTGTCTCTGGCGCCCGATGCGATACTGAAACGCAACGTGCTCAAGGCCGGCAAAAAGGATTCGGTAGCCAGCCTGGCCAGGCGCTACCGGGTCAGCCCCGCCAGTGTCGCCGAATGGAACAAGGTCAGCGCGTCGGCGGTTTTCAAGGCCGGACAACAGGTGGTGATGTTTCTGCCAGTACGGGCCAAGACCTTGGTTCAAAGCAAGACCCTTGGCAAGACAAAATCAACAAGCACACAGGCCCGAAGCAAGGTGAGAAAGCCAACCCGGCTTGCCAAACAACCCTAATCCCAATCACCTGCTGCCCGCGTCGTTCTCATCAGCGGGCTTCAGGCGTTAAAGCGCTTTTTGGCCTTGATTGCAAACACATTGGTGTAGGTTTTGGCAAGGTCGATGTTGCCCAACTTGACAGCCGGATCGAAAAGGACCAGCGCACGGGCGGCCGTCTGCGGCCCCTCAACAGGGATCAAACCATCGGGAGAAATGGCCTCCCGTACCTTGTTGAAGGCGGCCAGGTAAACCGCCCGATCCCGTAGCAAGTAGGCCTCTGGAACGACTCTGATAATGTCGCTCGGTCCGGCCGTTTGCAGCCACTTCAGGCTGTGGACGATGGCGTTGGTCAGGGCTTGCACGGTGTTTGGGCATTTCTTTACAAAATCCAGCGGCGCGTACAGGCAGCCCGCTGGCATGACCCCTCCAAAGACCTCCGCCGTCCCTTTGAGCGTGCGGGTATCGGCAATGATGCGGATCTCGCCTCTTTGCTCCAGCATGGTCAGCACCGGGTCAACCGTACTCAAGGCATCAATCTGGCCACTACGGAACGCGCTCAGAACACCTGCGGCCGTGCCCATGCCAACGTAGTTCACATCGTCCGACTTGAGCCCGGCACGCGAAAAAATCAACTGGGCCACCCGATGGGTTGACGAGTCAGGTGCCGAAATGCCGATTCTTTTGCCCTTGAGATCGGCAATTGTTTTGTAATGGGGCATGGCCTTGACTGAGATGCCGATCGCGATGGCAGGCGCGCGCGCCTGCAACACAAAAGCCTGGAAGTTCTGCCCCCGGGTCTGCAGGGTGATGGTGTGCTCATAGGAACCCGAAACAACGTCGGCCAAACCGCCTTCAACCGCTGCCAACGCCTGCGAACCCACTGCAATATCGCTGATATCAACCTCCAGGCCTTCGGCCTTGAAATAACCGAGCTGCTCAGCGATGGTCAAGGGCAAATTACAGAACGCTGCCTTGCCCCCCACTGCAATGGCTATCTTCGTTTTTTCAAGTCGGGGCTGCGCCCACAGAGCAGGTGCGGCCCCAGATGCTGCCGCCCAAGTCGTAACAGCAAGCAAGGTTCGGCGGTTGAATTGGATGTTGTTCATGGTCAATTTTCTTGGGATCTCGCTTTCTGTCCGAACTTAAGGATAGCCCGCCGCGCCGACTTGCACATCGGGAACATCCCGCAGGGGGTTTGTACCTAGCCTAGCGTCGGTCCAGCAGGGCGTGCGCAATGGTGCCCAGGTCCACATACTCCAACTCGCTGCCCACCGGCACCCCACGCGCCAGGCGGGTCAGCCGCAGCCCCCGGCTTTTCAGGCCTTCGCTGATCACATGCGCGGTGGCTTCACCTTCGGCCGTGAAGTTGGTGGCCAGAATCACTTCCTGCACGGTGCCGTCGCAAGCCCGGTCGAACAAACCTTTGAGACCGATGTCCTTGGGGCCTATGCCATCGAGTGGGCTGAGTTTGCCCATCAGCACAAAGTACAAGCCGTGGTACGCGCCGGTGCGCTCCAGCGCCGACTGATCGGCCGGGGTCTCGACCACACACAACTTGGAGGCATCGCGCCGGGGGTCAAGGCAGGTGGCGCAAATGTCGGCCTGCGTGAAGGTGTGGCAACGCTCGCAATGACGCACTTGATCGGCGGCAACTTGCAAGGCACGGGACAACGCCAAGGCACCTGGACGGTCATGCTGCAGCAGGTGAAACGCCATGCGCGAAGCCGACTTCACTCCCACGCCCGGCAGACGGCGCAGCGCCTGGATCAGGACGTCGAGCGAGTTGAGATCAGCCACGCAGGATCAGAATGGAAACTTCATGCCGCCGGGCAGGCCTGGCATACCGGCGGTGATCTTGCCCATTTTCTCGGCTGAAGTTTCTTCGGCCTTGCGCACCGCGGCGTTAAAAGCCGCCGCCACCAGGTCTTCGAGCATGTCTTTGTCGTCGGCCAGCAAGCTGGGGTCGATGGTGACACGGCGCACATCATGTTTACAGGTCATCAGAACTTTGACCAGACCGGCGCCGGATTCTCCGGTGACTTCAACGTTGCCCAGTTCGTCCTGGGCTTTTTTCATGTTGTCCTGCATGGCCTGGGCCTGCTTCATGAGGCCGGCGAGTTGTCCTTTGTTGAACATAGGTAGTCCTTGGTTTAGATTTTGAAGGGAAGATAGAAAAGCAATATAGCTTTGGACCGGGCGGCTGGAATTGATCCGGCAATCTGGATCGTCAGCCCGGCGTGATGCTGCCAGGCACGATTTTCGCGCCAAAATCACGCATCATCGTCTGCACAAACGGATCATCAAAAATGATTTTTTCTGCTGCCAGCTGCCGCTCGGCCACCAGCGCCGCGTTACGCCGGGCCGGGCTGTCGGTCACGCGCCCAATCTCCACCACCAGGCGCACAGCGTGACCCGCCGCCTGTAACGCAGTCGCCAGACGGTCACGGCTACCCGACTGATTCAGCGATTCGCGCTCGACCCGCAACAGCCACTGGTCGGTGTCGCGCGCCACCAGCTGCGACTGAAGAGCCAGTTCGCGCACCATGGCGTTGATCGCTTCTTGGGCGATGAGTTGCCGCACGATCCCATGCCAGAACTCGCCCTCTTCGGTGGGACGCAGCAAAGAGGCTGCCGACTGGCCAGCCGCCGCCTCGGTGCGGGAATCGGCCTGCACGCGCACCGGAATCGCTACTATTTTTGTAGCTTCTTGCGCATATTCCACGGGGGCTAGAGGCCTATTTTGCTCAAAAGCGAGGGATTGTCCCGCAGCCACCGGTAGCTGGACCACATGCAAATGCTGACCCGTCGGGGGTGGCTGCACTACCTCTGCCTCTGCGTCAACCTCTGATTCAGCCTTTTCTTCTGTATTTGTCTGTGCTTCTGCGCTTGCTACTATTTTTATAGCTGACTGCGCATATTCGACGGGGGCTAGAGCCTCTTTTTTCTCAAAAATTGGCACCTCGGTCGCCACCTGTCCGGGCACTGGCACTGGACGGGGTGCAGCTGCAGCAAGCCCCCGCGGCGCGTCAATTAAAGTTTTTTTTTCAGCCACAGGCAGATTGCCAGCGCCGGGTTTGAAAGCCAGCAGTCGCAGCAACACCATGGTCAGTGCGGCGTACTCGTCCGGCGCCAGGCCCAGCTCCGCGCGCCCGTGCAGGCAGATGCTGTAGAGCAACTGCGTCTCGTCGGCCGGCATTAGTGCTGCCAGACGCGCTACGTCCAAGGCTTGCGGGTCGGTTTCATCCGACTCAACGGCGCTGGGCACAACTTGCAGAACGGCCATGCGCTGCAGCACCATGCTCATTTCTTCCAGCGTGGAGGCCGCACTCAGGCCATTCAGACGCAAGGCCTCAGACGTCTCGACCACGGTTTTGCCGTCTCCCTGGGCCAACGCCTCCAGCAGGCGAAAGACATAGGAGCGGTCCACACTGCCCAGCATCTGGCGCACCGTCGCTTCTTCAATCTGGCCCGCACCAAACGAAATCGCCTGATCAGCCAGACTCAAGGCATCGCGCATGGAGCCGTGCGCCGCACGCGCCAGCAGCCGCAGCGACGGCACATCGGCCGCCACGTTTTCAGTTTGCAAGACCTTTTGCAGGTGCTCACGGATGGTTTCGGGCGCTATCGGGCGCAGGTTGAACTGCAGACAGCGCGACAGCACGGTGACCGGCACCTTCTGCGGGTCGGTGGTGGCCAGCACAAATTTCAAGTACTCGGGCGGCTCCTCCAAAGTCTTCAGCATGGCGTTGAAGGCATGTCCGGTGAGCATGTGCACCTCGTCGATCATGAAGACCTTGAAACGCCCCTGCACCGGCTTGTAGACCGCCTGTTCCAAGAGCGCCTGTACTTCGTCGACACCCCGATTGGAGGCCGCATCGAGCTCGGTGTAATCGACAAAACGGCCGGAATCAATGTCAGTACAAGCCTGGCACACGCCACACGGCGTGGCCGTGATGCCGCCCTGCCCGTCCGGCCCCTGGCAATTGAGCGACTTGGCCAAAATGCGCGACACCGTGGTCTTGCCGACGCCACGCGTGCCGGTGAATAAATAAGCGTGGTGCAGCCGTTGCGTGGTGAGCGCGTTGGTGAGCGCTCGCACCACGTGGTCCTGCCCCACCATTTCAGTGAAGTTGCGGGGGCGGTACTTGCGGGCGAGCACGAGGTAGGACATGCCCAGATTCTAAGGTGCGACCCATAGGGGCTTGGAAAACATGAACAGTCACTCTGCCCTACAATTGCGCCTGACGGGCCTTCCCGCATGGTGAAGCGGCCAACCGGGTCAGGTGGGGAACCAAGCAGCCCTAACTGTGGAGCCAGTGCCGGGGTCAAGGCTCGTCAACCTCATTCTTGAGCGCAACTCTGGAGAATTCTGACTTTGAATTTGAAAGCCGTTGTACTTTGCTGGTTGACATGCGTGCTGGGCCTGCTGACAACCGCGCTACACGCATCCCCAAGCCCAACAGATGCCAGTTTTCCGGTCTTTGAGGTGTCAGCTCAGACACCCGGTCGCATTGACGTAGACACCCACATGGGCATGTTGACGGACAGTACCCGAACCCTGACACCTGGCCAGGTCATGTCACCGACGCAAAGCTGGCAGACCATCACCCGAAAATCGCCCAACTTTGGTTTCACCAACGACGCCTACTGGTTTCGCTTCCAGATCAACAACCTCGCAAGCCAGGACGTCGCACGCTTCGTCGAGTTGCCAATCCCCTTCATCAACGACGTGCAGCTGTACCACTACACGGCCGGTCAGCTCAAAACCACCTACACCCTGGGTGATGAAAAACCCTTTGCACAGCGCGTCATTCGACACCAGAATTTCGTCATGCCCTTGAATCTGGCGCCCGGGGCCAATTTGATCTACATCCGCCTGGCCTCATCGGGCACGATTGAAGCACCTCTTCGAATCTGGGATCCGACCCAGTTTTATGAGACCAATGATGACGATAAATTATTGCAGGGCATGGTGATCGGCATCCTGCTGGTCATGATTGTCTACAACCTATTTGTCTACTTTTCGACCCGCGACATCAACTACCTTTATTACATTGGATTTGTAGCGAGCTACCTGCTCTTTCATCTCACCTTGAACGGTTACACCTTTGCCTACGTTTGGCCCAACGCCGTGCGTTGGAACAGCTTTGCCATCTCCACCTTTATGGCCAGTGCAGAGTTGTTCACCTGCCTTTTTGCCGACGGCTTTCTCAGGCTGAGCAAGTTTTCAAGGCCAGCGCACTACCTGACACGGGCACTGGCAATGGTCAGCGCCCTGCTGTTGGTGCTGACCTTTGTTTTGCCCTACAGTTTGACGGTGCGTGTGGGCGCAGCCTTCACCATCCCCATTGCGTTGATCGCGTTGGCGCTGGGCTACTGGCGGTGGTGGCGCGGCGCCAATTTCGCGCGCTTTTATTGCCTCGCCTGGACCACCGTGCTCATTAGCCTGTGCGTCCTGAATGCCAGCAAATTTGGTTTGATACCGTCCAACGCCTGGACCGACAATGCGTCCCAGATCGGCATTGTCTTGTTGGTGCTGTTGCTATCGTTCACGCTGGCCGACCGGATCAACCACGATCGCATGCTGAGGGTCAATGCGCAGGCAGTGGCATTGGGCCATGAGCGCTGGGCGCGTGCCTCCCAGGAAGCGCTGGTCAAGACCAAAGAAGATGCCAACCGCGAACTGGAACAACGGGTCACGGCGCGCACCAACGACCTGAACCTCACGCTGGATCAACTCAAGCTGGCCAATGATCAGCTGCAACGCCTGTCCAACGTGGACGGACTGACCCAAATCAGCAACCGCGCGTTCTTTGACCGCGCCTTGGCCCTGGAGCATCGACGGGCTGACCGACAGAAAAGTCCGCTGTCGCTGATCATGATTGACATTGATCACTTCAAGCTGGTCAATGATACCTACGGTCATATGGGCGGTGACGCTTGCCTGCGCGCCGTGGCCCACTTGCTGCGACCCCGGATTCAACGTGTCGGTGACGTGCTGGCGCGTTACGGTGGGGAGGAATTTGTCATTCTGCTAGTCGACAGCAACCAGCAGGATTCGGTGGCGCTGGCCGAGGGATTTCGCGCGGACATCGAGCAACTTCATGTGCCTTTTGAAGGCGGCACGATTCGCGTCACCGCCAGCTTTGGCGTGGCCTGTGGCATACCCGACCAGTACCTTAGCCCACAGGAGTTGCTGGCCCACGCTGACAAAGCGCTTTATCAGGCCAAGCATGACGGGCGCAATTGCGTCCGGTCTGTGGCGACGATCAACCGTGTGAGCTGAAGCAGCAGGGTATAGCGCACTGTTTCATCAAGCAAAACGCAGCGATAGCTGCCGTATTGGGTTCCAGCTGATCCAAATTGCAAAGCCCGACATTGGCAAGGAATTACAGCCAAAAAAGTACCCTATAATTCTGGCTGTCGCAACTTGTTCGCAAGGCAATTAACATTGCCGCTGACAACCTAAGTTGTTGATAACAAAAAATATTCCTCGATAGCTCAGTTGGTAGAGCGCCGGACTGTTAATCCGTAGGTCCCTGGTTCGAGCCCAGGTCGAGGAGCCAGAATTCAGAACGAAATCAAGCACTTAGGTCTTTGGCTTAGGTGCTTTTTTCTTGCCTGACTGGTGGCATTGCAGCCCTTGGAGCTCTGCATTGGTTCGGTGGTGGGGATCAGGGGTATGAGAAGATGGCTTCTGAGTTT
>Ga0209913_1000159_pt1 | contig 69605 bp, 68 predicted proteins | sample PersoiDNA2013203_FD_185805 | JGI IMG/M metagenome (GOLD analysis project Ga0209913, IMG submission 185805) | Permafrost soil microbial communities from the Arctic, to analyse light accelerated degradation of dissolved organic matter (DOM) -... | ecosystem: Environmental > Terrestrial > Soil >...
TTCAGCACTGACAAAAACTGGTCCAGGGTCCAATCCCGATGACCTGCCCTGCCCGCTGGGTGCCAATCTTTGAATTCACAGATCATGGGCTCCCAATACGGCTTGGCATGCTCAAAGATGAATCGGTGATCCAAGTGCTCTGACTCCACAATACCCGCCGCGGGTGACTGAAGCATCCACTCGATTGCAGCCATGACACTGCCAACGACCTGAAGAGATGTCGCATTGTTGTGTGGCGCAATTTTTCGCGCATGCTCGATCGACAACTGCGATCCCATCCAGACACTCGGAAACTGGTCGCTCAAGAGCAAGACGCCGAGCTCATCAATCCCGGTCTCAATTTCATCCTTGAGAATGCGGGTGGACTCAATCTGGCTCCGATCGGCGGTGCTCAACAGACTCAGGCTTTGCTTTGCCTGCATGGAGGGGTGGTAGGCGTAATACACCGTTGGACGATAGAGGACCTGCGCCTCACCTTGCACTGTGAGGTAGTGGGCCAGTGAAATGGCTTCGTTGTGGCTAATGAGGTTGCCAACAAACTCGCCTGCCGATGGTGCCCATGATTTGACTTCGCAGCGTGCCCCGATGTGTTTGATGTACACCGCCGCCTGGCATCCGGTTTCATGCCTGCCGACAAGCGCCGCCATCGGCCCCAACTCTTCGTGCGTACCCCAACCGAGTTCGGCAGGTTGCAAGGCCTCCGCAACATAGCCATCCACAGACCAAGTGTTCACAAACTCATGAGGCATGCGAGGTACGGATGTGCGTTGGGTATCTTTTTCCGACACTTGAATCACTCGCACGCCCAGCCGGCATGCAAGATCAGCCCACGCGGCGCGTGACTGGGGTACCTCTGAAGACGGCAAAAAATGCTTCTGCATTTTCAGCAATGCCTCTTTGACCAAAATAGAAACAAAGCCGGGATTGGCACCATGCGCCACCACCGCTGTCGACGTCGGTGCGCCATTTTTTGACAGGCGCATCAAATCCAGAACGGTTTCACGAATTTCGTAATTGGTGTTTTCACTGCCGTTGATCACACCATCGTTGTATTCCCATGGATCGATGCATGTATCCAGGTAGAATGCCCCCACCTTTTGAGTCCAGGCTATAACATCTCGGCTACCAATGGAGGTAGCAAGATTGACCACAAGCGTATTTTCAAGCACAACACTGGAGAGAACTTCCTCGAAGTTGTCCTTGGTAATGTGGCACTGCATGAATTCCATACCATAGTGGCTGGCAATGGCGACCTGTTCTGATGTCTTGAGGTCATCAATCACCAATACTGGAGTATTTTCAAAGCGCTTTCGCAATAACGAACTGAGTGCCTGGCCAATGTTGCCAAAACCCATGATCACGATGTTTGAATAAGAATCACGCATGTGAAAAATCCTTGTGCGGGCCAAATTTTCGAAATTTTTCATAGGCGAGCGATGCCGCAAGGCAAGCGGCCATGAAGAAGACCACTGCGGGAATCGACCATTTGCTGTTCTGGGACATCAACGAACCTGTCACCAGAGGGCCTGCAATGCTGGCCACCCCCCAGACAGACCCCATCAATGCCGTCATGCGCAACAGATGTTTCCCGCGGAAGCGCTGACCGCAGGCCATCATCGCGAGCACATATATGCCACCAGCCGCCCCCCCCATTGCAAAAAGCAGCGGCCACCAAAATACAGTTCCGATTGAAAACGGCAGGAGTGCCGAAGCACCCATGAGCCCGATGGCACAGAGAGCGTGCACACGGGCCCTGCCCATCCGGTCGGCCAGTGCACCGACAACAACCTCTAGTGATGTGTCGCCGGCCAAAACGACCGACGCAGAGACCAATGCGCTCGCGGTATCCATGCCCTGAGCCAACCCATAAATCGGCAGCAAGCTCAGGACGATCGTGTCGAAAAGTGCAAACAGTGCAGTGCCGACTGCAACGACGGGCGCACTGAGCAGGTATTGCCCCCATGGAACCCGGCTCTCCTGCACTGCATCGAGCTCGATTCCGAGCTGACGCGTGCTCAGCATGCGATAGATTGGCCAGGCCAACAGCATGAGCCCCGCAGAGACCACAAACGCATATTGCGTTGGGGCAAATTGCACGATCAAAGGCCCACTGAGCTGAAACAACGTGAACAGGGTGCAGTGCACCGCCAGCCAAAACCCACGCTGGGCTTCTGGCACGACCTCGTTGACCCAGCTTTCGACCATGTTGAACACAACACCCAGAAGAACGCCGAGAAAAAACAAAGCAACCGCCAACGCCAAGGGACCTTGGAGACCTTGCATCAAGACGGCGATCGCTGCTGCAGCCACGCCGGAGCACTCTATGGTTTTGCGCGCCCCCAATACTCTGGTGGAATGCTCGCAAATAAAAATCGCAAGCACCAAGCCGAATGCATGAACAGACACGATCAGGCCAATCGTGGCGCTGCCAAGACCTGCGGCATTCAGCTGAAGCGCGGTGAGTGGCAGCAAGGTGCCCAAGGCCAACCCGACCATGGCAATGGCGCCCGTCAGGCACCAAAAATCCTGACGATCGCGCGCACTCCCGGCCATGCGCGCTCTTGCGGCCAAATTCATCACTGCCCACTCCCTGATATATTTACATGTTGATTTTAGCAGACGAGTATTTAAAAAATATTTCAGTTCCTGGAATCTGGTTCGAGTGACTGCCGTGGAAGCCCGCATCAACCAGCCACCAAAAATGCAGGAACTGCTTCGGCACATTTTCAAATACTGGGTTCAGACCTGTCGGCGTACAAATCTGAAATCTCGGCGGCAAATCCAGCAGTGACGCCCAATTGCGAAACCGCGTGTTTTCTATAGACTATTCAAACCTCATCTACACGCCATAATTGAAGATTGAACTGGCATATCTCTTCAGACCGCCAGGTGCGGTTGAAGCGCATGTTCGCACCATCCAGAGCATCGATATAAATCATGGATGAATTTTCATATGATTCTCAATTTTCTCGAGGTACTCCGTCGAATTTCAGTGTAAAAGAACCAGCCAAGTGGTTTGATGACAAATCACGACTTATTGCGACAAGAACGTCACATTGGGTCGCAACATGTATTGCTTCACAAGCAGATGAATCGCTTACCATCGAAACGAAATCATTCACCCCCCTCCCCCCCCTGCCATGGCCCAACCTGTCGTGCTTGTCGTCGATGACGATGAGGAACTCTCAACAATGCTTCTGCGGCTGCTGGAGAGCGAAGGATGGGCGGGCCGGGCCGCTTTCAATGCGACGCAAGCCGAGTTGTCGTTGAGCCAGGGACTGCCTGATGTGGTGCTGTTGGATGTGATGCTGCCCGACGCCAATGGGATGGAGTTGTGCCGCCGTTGGCGCCTCGCGCATCCCCATCTGAACATTCTGATGCTGACCGCACGGGGAGACCCGATCGACCGAGTGCTTGGTTTGGAGCTGGGTGCCGACGACTACCTGGCCAAGCCGTTCGAAAAGCGCGAGCTGGTGGCCAGGTTGCGCTCGCTGATCCGCCGCCAGTCTTCGCAAAACCAAACACCCACGCTGGTATGGCAATTTGGCGAACTGACCATTCACTTTCTGACGCGGGAAGTTCGGGTCCATGGCGAAGCCATTACCCTGAGCGGCACCGAATTCAAGCTTTTGGTTGAGATGGCCAGAACGCCAGGCCAGGTCGTGAGCCGCCAGCAATTGAACAACGCTGTTCAGGCCAGCGCCTACCGGCCGCAGGATCGCACCGTGGATGTGCAGGTCAGCCGCCTGCGCCGTCGCCTAGAGCAAGAATTGCCCGGCTGTGAATGGATCGAGACGGTCCGTGGTGAAGGCTATGCCTTCGTACCGAGAGGGCTGTCGTGACCCCACTTGCAAGCGAATGATTTCGGTCAAATCTGACTCGCTGTTTCTGCGCCTGGTGCGTGCACAGATTGTGCTGCTCGCCTGCACCTTGCTGCTGTTTGAAGCCCTCCTGAGGATTCAACGCAATGAAATGCTGGCACCTCAGTTTGCCGAGCTTTGGGCGCCGCGAATCAAGGCCATGGCGCACTACCCGACCGACACCTTCATGGCCCAAGCCGGCAGGCTCGATACGGTCGTCGTTCGGCACGACGCCGCGCCACCGGGGCTGACCCTTCCGATATCCGCTTTTCCGGCGGTAGCGGTCTTCATTGAAGAGCTGAGCCGTTTCGGCGTAGCGGTAGGCGACGCCAGATTGCGCTACACCGATGAACACTTCGACATGTGGCTGCTCGTGCAGGTACCCGGTGCCGCACCGGTCTGGATGAGCAGCACCGTCCCCTGGGCATTGCTGCCCGTCTGGTCGAATCGACTGACCGTGGCCACGGCGCTTTTGAGCCTTGTCATCGGCCTGTTCAGCTGGAGCTTTGCGCGACGGGTCACCCAGCCGCTTGCGCAATTGCGCAACCGCATGCAGGCGCATGCGAGTCGAGGGATCGAGCCGCCACCACCGGCGCAATCCATGCAAGAGCGAAAGGCACCGCCCGAGCTCATCGAGATCGACCAAGCCTACCGTCAGTTGGCCGAGCGTCTTCACCGCAATGAGCGCGAGCGCGCGCTGCTGATGGCAGGGGTTTCTCACGATCTGCGCAGCCCCCTGAGCCGCATCCGCCTTGCCGCAGAGATGCTGCCCGAGTCACCAGACAATGCCGAAGGTGTGGCGTCGATCACCCGCAATGTGGATGTTGCCGACCGGCTGACCGCCAGTTTTCTGGAGTTCGTGCGGGCCAGCACGGTTCCGCTGAACGAAGTCGTGGATCTGGCTGAACTCATGCACCAAGTGCTTGCGGGTTTTGACCGTGCCGAGGATGAGTTGATGGTCCATCTGCCCACCGAGCTGATGTTGCATGGGGGCAACCTGTTGTTGATCGAGCGCCTGATGTTCAACCTGGTCGACAACGCATTCAAACATGGTGGCTCACCTGTCAGAATCGATCTGACTGAACAGGACGGCTGGGCCACACTGGCGGTCTCTGATGCAGGCCCTGGCATGCCGAAGAATGGTGAAAAACACCTGATCGAGGCATTTGCACGTGGCGATGCCAGCCGTGGCACCCCCGGTTTCGGACTCGGGCTGGCCATTGTTCAGCAGGTGGTGGTGCGCCTGCAGGGAGAACTGCTGTTCGGTCAGCATCTGAATCGTCATCAGGTCACCGTGCGCCTGCCCCTGCGCACCCCGGTCGCCCCCTTTTAAGCAGGGCCTGAAGAAGCGTCACATCGCAAAGCCAACACAGCCCAACCTCGGCCGTGGTGCCGCTGCGCTGCTGGAATCCACCTCACGCCCATCCCCCGTTGAGCACTTCGCACGTGATGCCCATGCCGGCCGCAATCAGGGGCAGCAGCAGCTTCGCGAAGTCCAGACAGCCTGGCACCTCAGCAGGCCCACCACCCAAGCCGCCAACACTCAAGCCTGGGTCGAAAGAATCGCCCCAGCGGGCGACGAACCCGAGGTCGAGCCATAGCCCAGGTTCTCCTGCAGCTTGTTCAAGAAGGCCTGCAAGGTCGCCTGGCTGGAGGTGCCGCTCGAGTTGGTGGTGCTCGAGGAGGCACTGCCGCCGCTCGATTGCAGGTCAGAGGCCAACTTGGTGAACGCGTCCTGCAAGGCCGACGGCGCGTTGCCACTGGTGACCTGGCTGATCAAACTGGACAGGCCGGCAGCAAAGCTGCTCTGTCCATCGCCCTGGCCACCACTGCTGGCGGTGCTGCCGGTGCCCGAGGTGCTGCTGCTGTCCGCCTTGACGGCCTGAAACAAGGCGTGCATGAACTGGTGCATGTCCTGACGGACGTTGGAGCTACCGCTTGTGGACCCATCCGAATCGCCGTCGCTGTCGGTGCCGCCGGAGGCCGATGTGCTGGCGCTGCTGCCACTGGCGTTTTGCGGCAGCGACAGACCCAGGCTCTGCAGGGCCTGGGCCAAGGCTTGCTGCATGTGGCCGCCGCCTCGATGGGCGCGGCGCGGTTGACCACCGTCGCCATCGCCGTCGGGATCGGCGCTGCTGCTGACCGAGGTGCTCGCGCTGGTGCTCTGGATGGACGCCAGCGGCGAGATGTAGCTGGAGGAAGTGGATGAGATGCTCATGACAATCCTTGGCGTTGGAGGGAAGGTAACGCATTGAACATCGGTCAGCCCCGGTTGAAGCTGAGCGTGTAAGCCCCCAAAACCACTCTATTTACCCAAGATTTACCGGATCTTTGTAAAGATCACGACTAAGTTCACACAAGGCGCCATCGGGTCGTTTCGACAGCCCCAAACGGCTTCACTCTCGGTGCTCAAGGTTGGCAACTGTTCACAGCAGCGCCCTCACCTCCCGGGCCGCCTCCTGCAGCAGCGGCAGCAAGGTTTGCTGCAGTGTCTCTGGTGGATGGGCCTGGGGCGAGGCCACCACATTGAGGGCGGCCACCGTGCGCCCCTGCATGTTGCGCAAGGGCACGGCCAGGGCGAGCACCCCCAGTTCGTGCTCTTCGGCGGCAAGGCAGAAATCGTCCTCGCGCACCTGGCGTAACAGCTTGCGCAAGGCGGTCGGCTGCACCGTGGTCTGGGGCGTCAGGCGCGCAAGGGTGCGGTCTTTCAGCCAGGCACTCAGCTCGGCCGGCGCCAGCGCCGCCAGCAGCACCCGGCCGGTGGAGGTGGCATGGGCCGGCAGGCGCGCGCCCAGGTGCAGGCCGTACGCCAGCAGACGGTTTGGCGAGCCATACACCCCGCTGCGCGCGACGATGACCACCTCATCGCCCTCCAACACCACGGCCGAGAACGACTGCTGGGTGTGGGCGGCCAGGCGGTTCAACGTGGGCTGCATCACGCGCGGCAGCCGGGCCGAGGCCAGGTAGCTACCCGAAAAGCGCAGCACCTTGGGCGCCAGCCAGAAATAGCTGCCGTCGCTTTCCAGGTAGCCCAGGTGCTCCAGGGTCAGCAGGTGGCGGCGCGCCGCGGCCCGGGTGATGCCGGCGCGCTGGGCGGCCAGTGTGGCGTTGAGGCGCTGGCGCTCGGTGTCGAAGCTTTCCAGCACGGCCATGCCCTTGGCCATGCCCTCGATGAAGTCGGCTTTGGCGATCATGAAGGTGTTGTTGGATGAAGGGTGGGCGGGCGCGCCCGGGTTGATGCAGATCAATGTTGCGCGATGATCGCACAAACTGCTCAAGGATCGCACAAAGCCACCTTGCACTGGCTATCGCTGAGGCGCCCAGACTTTTACGCTTGCGGGCAACCCATCACCCAGATCCCAAGGAGACTCCCATGCGCACCCAAGTCGCCATCATCGGCGCCGGCCCCTCCGGCCTTCTGCTCGGCCAACTGCTGCACAAGGCCGGCATCGACAACATCATCGTCGAGCGCCAGAGCGGCGACTACGTGCTCAGCCGCATCCGTGCCGGCGTGCTCGAACAGATCACCATGGACCTGCTGGAGCAGGCCGGCGTGGCCCAGCGTGCCCATGCCGAAGGCCTGCCTCACCATGGCATCGAGCTGCTGTTCAAGGGCGAACGCCACCGCATCGACATGCACAAGCTCACCGGCGGCAAGCAGGTGATGGTGTATGGCCAGACCGAGGTCACCCGCGACCTGATGGACGCCCGCGCCGCCGCCGGCCTGAGCACCGTGTACGAGGCCAGCCAGGTCAGCCTGCATGACTTTGATGGCACCCAGCCGCGCGTGCGCTATGTGAAGGATGGCGTGACGCACGAGATCGAGTGCGATTTCATCGCCGGCTGCGACGGCTACCACGGCGTGTCGCGCGCCAGCGTGCCGGCGGGCTCCATCCACGAGTACGAGAAGGTCTACCCCTTCGGCTGGCTGGGCGTGCTGGCCGATGTGCCACCGGTGTCTGAAGAGCTGATCTATGCCAACACCCCGCGCGGCTTTGCCCTGTGCAGCATGCGCAGCCACACCCGCAGCCGCTACTACCTGCAGGTGCCCTCCGAAGACAAGGTGGAGAACTGGACCGACGCCCTGTTCTGGGAAGAACTGGCCCGCCGCCTGGACCCGGCCGCGCGCGAGCGCCTGGTGACCGGCCCGTCGCTGGAGATGAGCATTGCCCCGCTGCGCAGCTTTGTGGCCGAGCCGATGCGTTTTGGCCGCCTGCTCCTGGCGGGCGATGCGGCCCACATCGTACCGCCCACCGGTGCCAAGGGCCTGAACCTGGCCGCTTCCGACGTGGGTTACCTGTCGGGCGCGCTGATCGAACACTACCGCGAGCACAGCGCCGCCGGCATCGACCACTACTCGGCCCGCTGCCTGAGCCGCATCTGGAAGGCCGAGCGCTTCTCGTGGTGGTTCACCTCGCTGATGCACCGCTTCCCCGAAACCGGCGAGTTCGGCCAGAAGATCCAGGAAGCCGAACTCGACTACCTGATCCACTCCGAGGCGGCCTCGACCTCGCTGGCTGAGAACTACGTGGGCCTGCCCATGGTCAGCGCACGCTGAACGGCGCGCCGAACCCACGGCAAAAATACCCGGCGGTGAAGTTGCACTTCATGCCGGTATAGTTCACTCCGAGAACCATTCGGAGACAACAACATGCGCCTTGACCTGCCCACCGCAGGCCGGGTTGCGCGCCGCTGGCTGCCCGTGGCAGCCTGGCTGGCGTGCAGCCTGTTCACCACCGCCCAGGCCGCCGACGACATCGTGGTGGCCCAGATCGGCCCCTTCACCGGCCTGCCCTCGCCCGATGCGCCCGACATCAACACGGGGGCCAAGGCTTACTTCGAGCAGGTCAACCGCAGCGGTGGCCTCAACGGCCGCAAGATCACGCTGTTCACCCTGGACGACCGCTTCACCGCAGACGGCTTCAAGGCGGCCCTGCCCCAGGCGCTTGAGCGCAAGCCCGTGGCCTTGCTGTCGCCGGTCGGCTCGGCCGCCATGAGCGCGGTGGTGCGCGAGAACCTGCTCGACAGCGCCAACCTCATCGTGGTCAATGCCGTGCCCGGTGCCGACGTGCTGCGCAAACCCGGCCATGCCCGGCTGTTCCATGTGCGCGCCAGCGACCGCGACCAATACGCCCGCATGCTGGAGCACGGGCGCACCCTGGGCGTGAGCACGGTGCACGTGCTGCACCAGGACCTGCCCATTGGCGTGCAAGGCCTGGCCGCCATCAAAGAGCTGGCCCCCGGCTTTGGCTACAAAAGCATCGAAGGCAGCCAGGCCCAGCACAACGACGACAGCCTGGCCACTGCCGCCAAGGCCACCCAGGCCGCGGCCCCCCAGTCGGTCATCGTGATCGGCTCGCCCCGCTTCATGGCCGATGCCGTCAAGCACCTGCGTGAGGCCGGGTACGGCCGCTCCATCATGGCCTTGTCGTACCTGTCGGCCCCCTTGCTGGTCAAGGCGGCGGGCGAGGCCGCCGCCCGCGGCGTGGGCATTGCCCAGACCTTCCCCAACCCCAACGGACGCGGCCTGCCTTTGCAGGCCGAGTTCCAGGCCACCATGGCCCGCTTTGCGCCCGAGGCCAAGCCCTACACAGCCTTTCAGCTGGAGGGCTACCTGAGCGCCCGGGTGCTGGTCGAGGCCCTGCGGCGTGCCAAGGGCAGCAGCCCCGAAGCGCTGGCCGACGCCCTGCATGCCGCCGGTGAGCTGGATTTTGGCGGCTTCAGGCTCAACTTCAGCAAAGGCAACACCGGCAGCCAGTGGGTGGAGATGAGTGTCGTCGACGCCACCGGCAAGCTGCGGTATTGAGCGCTGTTTCAGGAGACATGGACCAATGAGCAACTCAAACAACACAAGCACCTTGCACGGCACGCGCATCCTCAGCCTGGCCTTGAATCTGCCCGGCCCCGCCGCGCTGATGCGCTGCCGCGACATGGGGGCCACTTGCACCAAGCTCGAGCCGCCCCCCCGCCACGGCGTGCCGGCCGACCCCATGGGCGCCTACAACCCTGAGGCCTACCAGACCATGCACCAGGGCCTGCGCACCGTGCATGCCGATCTCAAAACCCCCGAGGGCCAGGCCACGTTGCACGCCGAGCTGGCCAACACCGATGTGCTGATCACCTCTTTCCGGCCTTCGGCCCTGCGCAAGCTGGGCCTGGCCTGGCCCGAGCTGCAGGCCCGCTACCCGCGCCTGTCGCTGGTGGAGATCGTGGGGGCGCCCGGCGAGCGCGCCGAAGAGCCCGGCCACGACCTGACCTACCTGGCCGAGGCCGGCCTGGTGCCCAGCCTGGAGCTGCCCCCCACCCTGTTCGCCGACATGGCCGGCGCCCTGCAGACCAGCGAGGCCGTGCTGCAATGCCTGCTGCAGCGGGTGCAAAGCGGCACCGGCAGCCGGCGTGAAGTGGCCCTGAGCCAGGCCGCAGCCTGGCTGGCCCTGCCCCGCCATTGGGGCCTGACCCGCCCCGAGGGTGCCGTGGGTGGTGCCCATGCCGGCTACCGCGTGTACCGCTGTGCCGATGGCCGCGTGGCGGTGGCCGCCCTGGAGCCGCATTTTGCGCAGTCGCTGTGCCGCGCCGCCGGCATCGAGGCCGCCGACCTGAAGGCCATGTTCGCCCCCGAGCTGCACCGCGCTGTGGCCGCCTTCATCGGCAGCCAGACCCGGGCCCAGCTCGATCAACTGGCCACCGAGCACGACGTGCCGCTGTACACCCTGGCCGACTGAGCGCAGCGGCGCTCTCAAGCCTCGTACATGTAGGCGCGGTTGAAGGGGTAGGCCGAACCGGCCCCGGCCAGGAGCTCACCGGCATGGCCGGGCTCGGGTCGGATGGCCAGCACCTGGTGCAGGGCGATCCAGCCCTGCTCAAAAGCCAGCGCCGAGCCCGCCAGGTACAGCCGGTAGGCGCGCAGCGTGCGCTCCACCTGCTCTGGGCTGAGCGACCGGCCCAGCACCTCGCGCGCCTCGCTCAGCTGCGACTCCAGGCCATCGGACCAGGCCCACAGGGTTTTGGCGTAATGGGGGCGCAGGTTTTCGGTGTCCACCATCTCCAGCCCGCCGCGTGCCGCATCGCGCAACACCGTGCTGACGTGCACCAGTTCGCCGCCCGGAAAGATGTATTTCTCGATGAACTCACCCATGCCGGCCCCCAGTTGCAGGTTGTCGGTGCCCCCGGCCGTGATGCCGTGGTTCAGCACCAGGCCGCCCGGGCGAACCCGCCGGGCCACCTGGGTGAAATAGTCCGCCAATTGGGCCCGGCCCACGTGCTCGAACATGCCCACCGAGGCCACCTTGTCAAAGACCTCGTCCGCCGGCAGTTCGCGGTAATCACACAACAGCACCCGCACGCGCGCGCCCAGCCCCAGGGCCTCGATGCGGGCCTGCACATGGGCATGCTGGTGGCGCGACAGCGTGATGCCCGTGGCCTGCACCCCGTGCTGCTGGGCCGCCCACAGCAGCAAACCGCCCCAGCCACAGCCGATGTCCAGTAAACGCTCGCCCGACCGCAGCTGCAGCTTGCGGCAGATCAGCTCCAGCTTGGCTTCCTGGGCCTGGGCCAGGCTCAGATCGGGGCGGCGGTAGTAGGCGCAGGAGTAGACGCGCCTCGGGTCGAGCCAGAGCGCAAAAAATGCATCCGACAGGTCGTAGTGGAACTGGATCTGGGCCCGATCCCGGCTCAGCGTGTGGGCTGCGGCCGATTGCCAGCGCTGCATCAGGCGCCGTGGCAAGCCGCCCGGCGCCGCGCCGGCCGGGTTGTCGCGCAGCAGATCGGCCGCCACGCGCATCACCTCGCGCATGCTGCCCTGCACACGGATGCGACCCTCGACAATCGCCTCCCCCACCGTGCCGATGCGGCCCAGTGCCAGGTCCATCAGGCTGCGCGGGTCTTCCACCCGCAGGGCCACGGGGGCATCCGCGGGCCCCAGGCGTTCGCCCGAGGGCAACTGCAGCATCAAGGGTGTCGACAAGGCGCCCAGGCGATCATGGATCAGGCGCAGCCACTTGTTCATACCAGGCCTCCCGTCAAAAGCGGCTGCGTCGACGGCCGGGTGCGGCCCGCTGCCCTGGCCCCGGGCGGCGGCCTCACCCCAGGCCTCGCAGCAGGCGCGTGGTGGTACCTGGCGAAGATTCTAGGCCGGGTCAGAAAATACTGCTCGGCTTGACAAATTTTTTACAAACTCGTCAACAGGAGAATCCCTGAGTGATGGCGATCAGGGCCGCCACAGCCCCAACGCAGGGGCGAGGCCACAGGGTCAACGCAGGCGTTCGACCTGGTAACCGCGCTGTTCCAGCAGCTTGGGCAGGCCGGTCGGGCCCACCATGTGCAGCGAACCCACGGCGGCAAACACCTTCTTGCCATCGCTGTGCAAGCCGTCCACGCGGTCGGCCAGGGCCGGGTTGCGGTCGTCCATCAGCTTCTTCATCTGGCTGCGGTCCAGCGGGGTCTTGAGGCAGTCGCACCAGTCGGCGTAGTGCTCCAGCGCATCCAGGTCACCCCGCTCCCAGATCTGGGCCACCCGCGACAGGATGCGGCGCGTCTGGCCTTTTTCGATTTCGGTCAGGGTGCGGTTGACCAGGTTGGCGGCTTCAGCATCGTTGCTGCCCAGCAGCACCGCCAACTGGCCGGAGGCGGATTCGAGCGAGACCACCGGGCGGTCGCTGCTGCGTGCCAGCACGGCCAGCATGATCTCGGTGCCAAAGCTGGGCTGCAGGCCATCGCGGCGACCGGCCAGGAAGGTCAGGCTGAGGGCCTGGATCTCGGGCGGGGCCGAGCCCAGGGCGGCCTCGGGCAGGCAGTCGGCCAGCCAGCGGGTCTTGAGGCGGGCCTGCAGTTCGGCGGGCAGGCTGCGCTTCACGCCCTGGATGACGGTGGCCATCTCACGCTGGATGGCCGGGTCCAGCGGGTTGATCTCGATGCCTGTCACGTCGGTGCTGTCCAGGGCCTGCTGGATCTTGGGGCCGGGGGCCATCCAATCGGCCTTGCCGGCATGGAAGGTGCCGTACAGGTAGGAGCTGTGATCGCCCTTGGTGATCTTCCAGAGAAAGCCGCGGTCGGTCGCATGTTCAGCCGCCTGGCTGAACAGCTCGGGCGAGAACGGGGCCGGCAGCGGCGGGCAGCTGACCGGCGCCTTGGCCGCCTTGGCCTCGGCCGGCTTGGCGGCCGCATGGGAGTGGGCCGGCTTGGTGGCCGCCCAGGCCGCACCGCTCAGCAGGCACAGACCCACCAGGGCCCAGCGGCGGCACGCCAAACCAGCAGCCGTCGACGACAGGGGCGAAAGAGAAGGCATGGAAATGTTCATGCCCGGGATGTTGCCACGACTTGGGCCCGCACCCTGAAAGCCACCTCAACTTTGCACACCCCGCACGGCCAAGCCCGGCGGAGGGTGGTGCGCCAGGCCCGCACCCGGGCCACCGGCACAACCGCAGCCCCCAGCAGGAAGGCCGCCCGATGGCCCTCAGCGCGTTGGCCCTGGCCGTTTTAGAGAGTCACATCCGCCGTCAGACCGCGCCTGGCTTGCCCGCATCGCAGCACGCGCCGGCGTGCAGGATTCAAAATCCAGCGCGCTCAAACAAGGCCGTGGCGGCCTCAGCGCGGGTCCTTGCGCCCGGGTTTGGGTTTGCCGGCCCCGGTGCCGGCGCGCGGCGGCAGGCCGGTGTGCTGGGTCAGGATGCGCCCCTTGGCAGGGGTTGCAGGCCTTGTGGGGCTTGCGCCCTGGCCCAGAGCGGGCCCACGGGCACCGCGGGGCGCCACGGCGGCAGGCACAACCTTGCCGCTGGGGCGGGCCGGCGCCTGGGTCGAGTTCTTGCGGCGGGCACTCTGGTAGCTGCCGTCCGTCATGGGCTGGAAGGTCGGGATCAGGTGTTGCTTGCCGTTACCAATGAGGTCGGCCCGCCCCATGGCCTTGAGTGCCTCGCGCAGCAGCGGCCAGTTGTTGGGGTCGTGGTAGCGCAAAAACGCCTTGTGCAGGCGGCGCCGCTTCTCGCCGCGCACGATGTCCACCGACTCGCTGTCAGGCGTGATCTTGCGCAGCGGGTTGCGGCCGCTGTGGTACATGGCCGTGGCGCTGGCCATCGGGCTGGGGTAGAAGGTCTGCACCTGATCGGCGCGAAAGCCATTGCGCTTGAGCCACAACGCCAAGTTCATCATGTCCTCGTCGCTGGTGCCCGGGTGGGCAGCGATGAAGTAGGGAATCAGGAACTGCTTCTTGCCCACTTCTTCAGAGAACTTGTCGAACATCTGCTTGAAGCGGTCATAGCTGCCAATGCCCGGCTTCATCATCTTGGTCAGCGGGCCCTGCTCGGTGTGCTCGGGCGCGATCTTGAGGTAGCCCCCCACGTGGTGCTGCACCAGTTCGCGCACGTACTCGGGGCTCTTGACCGCCAGGTCATAGCGCAGGCCCGAGCCGATCAGGATCTTCTTGATGCCCTTCAGGGCGCGCGCACGGCGGTAGATCTTGATCAGCGGGTCGTGGCTGGTGTTGAGGTTCTGGCAGATGTCCGGGAACACGCAACTGGGCTTGCGGCAGGCGGCCTCGATCTCGGGCGTCTTGCAGCCGATGCGGTACATGTTGGCGGTGGGGCCGCCCAGGTCGGAGATCACGCCGGTGAAGCCCTTGACCTTGTCACGGATCTCTTCCACCTCGCGGATGATCGAGTCCTCGGAGCGGCTCTGGATGATGCGCCCCTCGTGCTCGGTGATCGAGCAGAAGGTGCAGCCGCCAAAGCAGCCGCGCATGATGTTCACGCTGAAGCGGATCATCTCCCAGGCCGGGATCTTGGTGGCGCCATCGTGGCTGCCGTTTTCGTCGGCATAGGCCGGGTGCGGGCTGCGCGCGTAGGGCAGGTCGAACACCAGGTCCATCTCGGCGGTGGTCAGGGGGATGGGGGGTGGGTTGATCCACACATCGCGCGCCGTCACGCCCTCGCCGTGGGCCTGCACCAGGGCCCGGGCGTTGCCCGGGTTGGTCTCCAGGTGCAGCACCCGGTTGGCATGGGCGTACAGCACCGGGTCGCTCCTGACCTGTTCGTACGAAGGCAGGCGGATCACGCTGCGCTCGCGCGGCGGCACCTTGACACGGCCCTGCAGGGCCGGGTTGGGCACGAAGTTCAGGGGGCGCACATTGGCTTGGGCACCTGCTGCGGCACCAGCAGCGCCACGGGGCAAGGCCTTGGCCTCGGCCTCGCTCGCCACGGCCTGGGCTTCGTCCTCGCGGGCGCAGGTGGCGCCCTGCTCGCGCGCCTGGTCCGAGATCATCAGGTAGGGGTTGACGTGGGCTTCCACGCGGCCCGGGGTGTCGATGCGGGTGGAATCGATCTCGAACCAGCCCTCGGACGACTCGTCGCCGCTGCGGCGGATGAAGGCCGTGCCGCGCACGTCGGTGATCTTCTCGACCGGCTCACGGGCGGCCAGGCGGTGCGCCACCTCGACGATGGCACGCTCGGCATTGCCGTACAGCAGCAGGTCGCACTTGGCATCGACCACGATGGAGCGACGCACCTTGTCGCTCCAGTAGTCGTAATGCGCAATGCGGCGCAGCGAACCTTCGATGCCGCCCAGCACGATGGGCACGTCCTTGTAGGCTTCGCGGCAGCGCTGGCTGTACACGATGGCAGCGCGGTCAGGGCGCTTGCCACCCACATCGCCGGGTGTGTAGGCGTCGTCGGAGCGTATTTTGCGATCAGCCGTGTAGCGGTTGATCATCGAATCCATGTTGCCCGCCGTCACCCCGAAGAACAGATTGGGCTTGCCCAGCACCCGGAAGGGGTCGGCGCTCTGCCAGTCGGGCTGGGCGATGATGCCCACGCGAAAACCTTGGGCCTCGAGCATGCGGCCGATCACCGACATGCCAAAGCTCGGGTGGTCCACATAGGCATCGCCGGTCACGATGATGATGTCGCAGCTGTCCCAACCCAGTTTGTCCATTTCCGCGCGGCTCATCGGCAGGAACGGCGCCGTGCCGAAGCGGGCCGCCCAGAACTTGCGGTAGCTGTTCAGCGGTTTGGCGGCGCGCGCGAAAAAGGAAACGTCAACGGGGGCGTTCATGGGGGGGCTTCTTGGGGATAACCCTTCATTTTACGGGCGCAGCCCCTGCGAACGATCTTGCCAGTACAGACAGAAGGGCTAAGAGCCTGTTGAATGGGCTCGCCCAGGCCCCACAGGTGCACGCCAACAGGCCCTAGTGAACCGAGCGCCCCAGCATGCGACGGGGCACAGCGGGCTGCTCGGGCACGGGGTAGGTGCTTTCGTAAACCTTGATCTGGGTGATCTGACCAGCCAGCACCGTGAAGTGGAAAGCAAAATCGACCCGCATCAGCTCGTCATTGGCATTGAGTCGGGTCTCCAGCTCGCCCGTGGCGATCGCGTGGCACCCTTCGGCCAGCACCTGCTTCACCACGAAGCGTTGCGGCGTGGCGCGCCGGCGGTGCTGAGTGATGAAGTCGGCCACCTGCTCACGCCGACGGGCGGGCCCGCTCCAGGGGATGACCAGCGAATTGTGCGGGATGTCCCACACCATTTCTGGCGCCAGCAAGGCCGCCAGGGCCTCGCCCGCCTCACCGGCTTTCACCTGCTCGAAATAGAGCTGAACGATGGCACGGGTCTGCTCGGTGAGCGTTCCCATCGACAAGACGGTCGGACAATTCTGAAGGATCGACATGGCCACAAGCACCCCGGGTTCGGGCGGGCCTGGCAGCCCGCTGAAATGATTTAAAAATCATTGTCGCAGAATAAATCAAATTCAATTTGATAAATTGACCTGCTTGCGGGTGCAAATTCGGGCCCTCAGTCCCAGTGGGTTTGGGCCAGGGCCTTTGCAATGGTCTGCCGCTTGACCGTGGGCTTGGGCACATGGAAGTCAAACCAGTTGCGCACATCCTGGTCCAGCCCGATGCCATGCATGTAGTTGTAGATGGCCTTGCGCAGGCCCTCGCCCAGGGCGTCGTGGTCCACCCCGGTCGGGTCGCGGAACGCGATGTCGTTGCGGGCAAACTGGCCCGGGGGCAGCGGCACCAGGCTGATGCCGTAGTCCTGCGGGTTCTGCCCCACGGGGGAGTGCACAGTGCACACAAAGCGGTGCCAGAAGCCCGACTGGATGCAGCCGTTCTCGAACAACTGGCGCACGTACTCCAGGGCATCCACCGTGTCCTGCACCGTCTGGGTCGGAAAGCCATACATCAGGTAGGCGTGCACCAGAATGCCCGCGTCGGTCAGGCTGCGCGTCACGCGGGCCACCTGCTCCACCGACACGCCCTTCTTCATCAGCTTGAGCAGGCGGTCGGATGCCACCTCCAGGCCGCCGGAGATGGCGATGCAACCGCTGTCGGCCAGTTGCTGGCACAGCTCGGGGGTGAAGGATTTCTCGAATCGGATGTTGCCCCACCACGAGATCGAGGTGCCACGGTGCTGCAGCTCTTGCGCCAGCGCCTTGAGCGACTTGGGCGGCGCTGCTTCGTCGACAAAGTGAAAGCCGGTCTGCCCCGTCTCGGCCACGATGGCTTCGATGCGGTCGACCAGGGTGGCGGCACTGGCCGTCTCGTAGCGCGAGATGTAGTCCAGACTGACGTCGCAGAAGCTGCACTTCTTCCAGTAACAGCCATGGGCCACGGTCAGCTTGTTCCAACGGCCATCACTCCACAACCGGTGCATGGGGTTGAGCATGTCCAGCAGCGACAGGTAGCGGTGGATGGGCAGGCCGTCCCAGGTGGGCGTGCCCACCTTCTCGAACGGCACCTCGGGCTGCTCCAGGTGCTGCCACTGCACCTGGCCGGTGGCCACATCGCGCACAAAGGTGCGCACCAGGCGCTGCCGCGAACGCCGGCCCTGCAGGTGCTCCAGCAAGGCCAGCAGCGGGCTCTCGCCGGCGTCCAGGGTCACGTAGTCAAAATAATCGAACACCCGGGGCTCGGCCAGCTCACGCAGTTCGGTGTTCACAAACCCGCCGCCCAGCACCGTGACCAGGCCCGGGTGGCGCGCCTTGATGGCCTGTGCCACCCGAAAGGCCCCATACACCGCGCCCGGGAAGGGCACCGACACCAGCACCACGGTGGGTTCGTGCCGGGCCACGGCCTGCAAGGCCAGCTCGCACAAGGTCTCGTCCACCAGATTGCGCGGCGCTGCCAGGGCCTCGGCCAGCGGATCGAAAGTGGGTTGCGCGGCGGCCAGTGATTCGGCATAGCGCACGAACTCGAAGCGCGGGTCGATGGCATCGCGCAGCACGTCGGCCAGGTCGTTCAGGTACAGCGTGGCCAGGTGGCGGGCCCGGTCTTGCTGCCCCAGGGCGCCAAAGGCCCAGGCCAGGGGGTCTTCGCCCTCCTCGGCCAGGTACACCTCCAGCGACTCGAAGCGCGGGCCCTCGGGCAGAAACTGCCGGCCCGCGATGCGGTGCGCCAGGCTCAGGTCGCGCCCCTGCAAGAAGCCGATGGTGGGCTCGAGCGTGGCCACATAGCGGTCGAACTGGTCCAGAAACAGGTTCACCCGGGCGCTGCGCTGCGCTTCGGGGCCGGCCTCGATCACGGCCCGCACCTCGCGCAGGCCCGCCGCCGAGAACAGCTTGAGCACCAGGGCCAGCGCCAGGTCCTCTTGCCGTGCGTCCAGCCCCTGGGCACGCAAAAAGCCGGTGAGGTAGGCCGTGGAAGGGTAAGGCGTGTTGAGCTGCGTCATCGGCGGGATGACGGACAGGATGCGGACAGCAGCGGGAGACGACATGGAAGAAGGCAAGGCAGGCAGGCGGGGCAGGCACCCCGGAAATAGGCCGGCGGTCACGCAAAACGCCCGCCGGTTGATGCGATGATCATAGGCGCAGCCGCCGGGGATGCCGATCCACCCCACCGATCAACCCCAGCCGCGGCCCTGCCCTTGTGCTTTCATTTCCGCCCCTGCCCCACCATGGCCCTCACACCCGCGCCCGTGCTGCAGATCCAGCAGCTCTGCTTTGAATACCCGGCCCACAAGGGCCAACCCGCCGTGCCCGTGCTGCAAGGCTTCAGCGCCAGCCTGCCCCCCGGGGTGACCTGGGTGGGCGGCGACGAAAGCCGGGGCAAGACCACTTTGCTGCGTCTGCTGGCGGGTGAATTGCGCCCTCAGTCAGGGACGCTGGCCCTGAACACCGGGCCGACCGCCCTGACGCCCGCCAACGCGGCCTGGGCAGCGGAAGTGGCCTGGTGCGATCTGCGCGGCCCGGCACACGACCCGCTCTACCCGGCCGACTGCTTTGCCCGGCTGCAACAACAGCACCCGCGCTTCGACAGCGACTTGCTGGCCCGGATGATCGAGGGCCTGGACCTGGCACCGCACCGCGACAAAGCCTTGTACATGCTGTCCACCGGTACCCGCCGCAAGGTGGCCCTGGCCGGCGTGCTGGCCAGCGGGGCCAGCCTCATGCTGTTGGACGATCCCTTTGCCGCGCTGGACAAGGGATCGATCGACTTTTTGCTGGAACACCTGCGGCAACAGGCGCAAGCCCAGGCTCAGGCCCCTGCAGACCGGGCCTGGGTGCTGGCCGCCTACGTGGCGCCGCGCGGTGTACCGCTGGCCACCCGGCTCGATCTGGACGCGCTCAAGAGCCTTTGATCTTGTTCAGGAACAGGCGCAAAAAGAACACGCCCATGCACAGCATGAACACAATACCGCCCAGACTCATCAGGCCATAGTCGGTCGAAATCAAGTCTTGAAAAGCCTTCATGGGAACACCCTTTCTTGTCATGGATGCCCCCAATGTCGGCGCAGGCAGACGCCCCACCCTTGCGAATTCTCAAGGTGGTCCAGGGGCTTGAGCCGCCACTGACGAAGATCAAGGAAATCAAGAGGCCGCTTGGGTCACGGGTCGGACAACATCAGATTGAGGGCGATGTCGCCCTCGGGAAACGAGGCCACCAGCTTCAATTCACCACCCCATGCCCGGACGTATTCACGCAGGGTACTGACATGCATGTCGTGGCGACGTTCGAGCTTGGACATAGCGGCCTGCTCAATGCCCAGGGCCGCACCCACATCCGCCCGGGTCATCTGGCGGGCTTGCCCCACGGCCTGCAGTTGCATGTCCACCCACAGGGCTTCGGCCCTTGCCGCAGCGCGGGCCTGAGCCTCGGGAGACATCCTGGAGCGTCACTCACTGAATTTTCCGGCCATGGATCAGCCCTTCTTTCAACAGCGATTCGAGGTGCGCCTGGTACAAGCGCTCAGCCACAGGAACCTGCACGCTGTACCAACGATCGTCACCCGTTTTGTCGCCGCCCAGCAGCAAGATGGCACTGCGCCGTGGGTCAAACGCATACAGGATGCGCAACGGACGGCCTTGATGCTGCATCGGGTATTGGGAATGTGGGCCCGCGCGCGCGCCCCTCAGCGCCCGCCAATCCCCATCGACCGGGTGATCACCTCTTTCATGATCTCGTTGGTGCCGCCGTAGATGCGCTGCACGCGCGCATCGGCGTAGGCGCGGGTGATGGGGTATTCCCACATGTAGCCATAGCCGCCGTGCAGTTGCACGCACTCGTCCATCACCTTGCATTGCAGGTCAGAGCACCAGTACTTGGCCATGCTGGCGGTGGCGGTGTCGAGTTGGCCGGCCTGCAGCAGTTCGATGCACTTGTCCACGAACACACGGGCCACCTGCACCTCGGTCTGCAGTTCAGCCAAGGTGTAGCGGGTGTTCTGGTAGCTGGCCACGGGCTGACCGAAGACCTTGCGCTCTTTCACATAGGCCAGGGTCCAGTCGATGGCCGCCTGGCCGGCGGCCACGGCGCCGATGGCGATCTGCAGGCGCTCCCAGGGCAGTTGCTCCATCAAGCAGATGAAACCACGGTTGAGTTGCGCCGCGCCGCCCAACACGTTCTCGGCCGGCACGCGCACGTTGTCGAAGAAGAGCTCGGAGGTGTCCTGCGCCTTCATGCCGAGCTTTTTCAGGCGCTTGCCCTTCTCGAAGCCCGGCATGCCGCGCTCCACCAGCAGCAGGCTGGTGCCCTTGGCGCCGGCTGCGGGGTCGGTCTTGGCCACCACGATCACCAGATCGGCATGCCAGCCGTTGGTGATGAAGGTCTTGCTGCCGTTGAGCAGGTAGCTGCCATCGGGCTGCAGCAGGGCCGTGGTCTTCACACCCTGCAAGTCGCTGCCGGCACCCGGCTCGCTCATGGCGATGGCGCCCACCAACTCGCCGCTGGCCATGCGCGGCAGGTAGTGCAGCTTCTGGGCCTCGGTGCCGTAATGCAGGATGTAGGGGGCCACGATCTCGTTGTGCAGGCCAAAGCCAATGCCGCTGAAGCCGCCGCCCGACAGCTCTTCCATCTGCGCGACCGAGTACAGGCGGTCGGCCCCGGCCCCGCCATAGGCCTCGGGCAGGGTCATGCACAGAAAGCCGTTCTCGCCGGCCTTGCGCCAGACCTCGCGGTCCACATAACCCTGCTCTTCCCAATCGGCGTGAAAGGGTTCGATCTCATGCTTGCAGAAGCGGCGGAAGCTGTCGCGGAAGGTCTCGTGGTCGGGGCTGAACAAGGTGCGCGCAATCATGGTGTGTCTCCTGGCGGGCGTGAGGCCCATTTATGAAAAGCGTTTGCTTTGCAAAATTATGCCGTGAAGCGGCGCCTGAATCCATGCGCCGTCTTTACATAGTTCACGCTTCAGTTACCTGCGGCGCTGCCGAAAACCCGGTAAGCCACTTCACAACCCTGCCTGGAGCCCCGCTTGAACGTCACCAACGCCATCGCACTGAACGTTGCCGTCAACGTCCTGGAGAAGCCCATCTCCCAGGTGGCGCACGCTTTGGGGGTACCCAACAGTGTGGATGTGCCGGCCCTGGTGAAGGGGGCGGCCACGGTGGCGTTGCTCTACAGCATGCCCACGGCCGCAGCCGCCGGCCTGCTGACCTTGGGCAGCGCCACAGGCATGCTGGGCAGCCAACTCGACGTGTTCGCCTGATCTCCCACGCCAACGCCCACCCGGCGACCTCAGCCGCCTGATCCGGGTTCTCTGCTTTGTCTCCATTTTTACAGAGCACTTGCTTTGTAAAAAATATACTGGTGGGTCCAATCACCCATCCAGCTGCCGCAGGCCCGTGCCCGTCGGCAGCCCAGCCCCTGGAGACAAGCCATGACCGAAGCCTATGTGTTCGACGCCATCCGCACGCCGCGGGGCAAAGGCAAGAAAGACGGCAGCCTGCACGAAGTCAAACCGGTGAACCTGCTGGCCGGCCTGCTCAACGACTTGCAATCGCGCAACGGCTTTGACACCGCCCTGGTCGACGATGTGGTGATGGGCATCGTGTCGCCGATCGGCGAACAGGGCTCGGTGCTGCCCAAGGTGGCCGCGCTGAAGGCGGGCTGGGATTTCCGCTGCGCCGGGGTGCAGATCAACCGCTTCTGCGCCTCGGGCTTGGAGGCCGTCAACCTGGCGGCACAAAAGGTGCGCTCGGGCTGGGAAGACCTGGTGGTGGCCGGCGGTGTCGAAAGCATGAGCCGGGTGCCCATCGGCTCGGATGGTGGCGCCTGGGCGCAAGACCCCGAGACCAACTCGGCCACCCTGTTCGTGCCCCAGGGCATCGGGGCCGACCTGATTGCCACGCTCGACGGCTTCAGCCGCGCCGATGTCGACGCCTTTGCCCTCGAATCGCAGCGCCGCGCCACCGCGGCACGGGCCGCCGGCCATTTTTCGCGCTCGGTGGTGCCGGTGCGCGATTTTCTGGACCAGGTGATCCTCGAAGAAGACGAGTTCATCAAGCCCCACACCACGCTCGAAGGCCTGGCCGGGCTCAAGCCCTCGTTCGAACAACTGGGCGCCATGGGCTTTGACGCGGTGGCGCTGCAGCGCTACCCCCAGGTCGAACGCATCAACCATGTGCACCACGCAGGCAATGCCTCGGGCATTGTCGACGGGGCCGCGGCCGTGCTGATCGGCTCTGAACTGGCCGCCCGCCAGCATGGCCTGACACCCCGCGCCCGCATCGTGGCCACGGCCCTCAGCGGCGCCGACCCCACCATCATGCTGACCGGCCCCATGCCGGCCACCCTCAAGGCCCTGGCCCGCGCGGGGCTGAACATCGACCAGATCGACCTGTTCGAGGTCAACGAGGCCTTTGCCGCCGTGCCCATGCGCTTCATGAAGGAGCTGGGCGTACCGCACGACAAGGTCAATGTGAATGGCGGCGCCATTGCCCTGGGCCACCCGCTGGGGGCCACGGGCGCGATGATCCTGGGCACCCTGATCGATGAACTGCACCGGCGCCAGCTGCGCTACGGCCTGGCCACGCTGTGCGTGGGCGGCGGCATGGGCATCGCCACCATCGTCGAGCGGCTGTGATCCACAGCCCCTTCCTCTGCATTCCCACCCAGAACACCCCGACGGAGACACGGCCTTGAAAACCATCCGCTACGAACTTGCCGACGGCATCGCCACCCTCACTTTTGACGAGACCGGCTCGGCCGTCAACACCATGTGCCAGGCCTGGCAGCAAGACCTGAGCACGGTCACCCAGCGCGTGCTGGCCGACCGGGCCCAGCTCAAGGGCATTGTGCTGGCCTCGGCCAAGACCACCTTCTTTGCCGGCGCCGACTTGAAGGCCACCATGCGCCTTCAGCCCGAAGATGCCAGCCGCGTGTATGCCGACATCGAGCAGACCAAGAAGAACTTCCGCACCCTGGAGACCCTGGGCATTCCGGTGGTCAGCTGCCTCAATGGCGCGGCCCTGGGCGGCGGCTGGGAGGTGGCCCTGATCGGCCACCACCGCGTGGCCGTGGACAACCCCAAGATCCAGTTCGGCCTGCCCGAGATCACCCTGGGCCTGATCCCTGGCGCCAGCGGCATCACCAAGATGACGCGCCTGCTGGGCCTGATGGGCGCCCAGCCCTACATCCTCGAAGCCCGGCTGTTCAACCCGCGCGAGGCGCTGGAGCTGGGCCTGGTGCATGAGCTGGTGGGCAGCGCCGAGCACCTGCGCCCCGCCGCCCTGGCCTGGATCGCGGCCCACCCCGAGTCGCGCCAGCCCTGGGACGACAAGAACTACAAGATGCCCGGCGGCACCCCGGCCAACCCCAAGATCGCCAGCGCACTGACGGTGGCGCCCGCCGTGCTCAAGAAGACCACCCGCGGCCTGTACCCGGCGCCGGAGGCCGCCCTGGCGGCCATGGTCGAAGGCGCCCAGGTCGACTTCGACACCGCGCTGCGCATCGAAAGCCGTTACCTGGCCCGCCTGATCACCAGCCCCGTGGCCAAGAACATGATCAACACGTTCTTCCACAACATGAACGCGATCAAGAGCGGCCAGTCGCGCCCGGGCAGCGCTGCGCGCTACAAGCCGCAGAAGGTGGGCATCCTGGGCGCCGGCATGATGGGCGCGGGCATTGCCTACGCCCAGGCCAGCCGCGGCATCGCCACCGTGCTCAAGGACATCAGCGTCGAGCAGGCCGAGGCCGGCAAGGCCTACAGCCAGCGCATCACCCAGCCACGGGTGGACAAGGGCCGCATGAGCCCGGCCGACCAGCAGGCCCTGCTGGCACGCATCCACACCACCGACCAGGCGGCCGAACTGCACGGCTGCGACCTGATCATCGAGGCGGTGTTCGAGAACCGCGAGCTCAAGGCCCGCGTCACCCGCGAGGCCGAACCCCAACTGGCACCGGGCGGCTTTTTTGCCAGCAACACCTCCACCCTGCCCATCAGCGGCCTGGCCCAGGCGAGCGCCCACGCCGAACGCTTTGTGGGCATCCATTTCTTCAGCCCGGTCGACAAGATGAAGCTGGTCGAGATCATCCGCGGCCGCCAGACCAGCGATGACACCGTGGCACGCGCCTTCGACTACGTGCAGGCGCTGGGCAAGCTGCCCATCGTGGTCAACGATTCGCGAGGCTTCTACACCAGCCGCACCTTCGGCACCTATGTGATGGAAGGCGCGGCCATGCTGGGCGAAGGCATTCCGGCTCCGGTGATCGAGAACGCAGCCGTGCAGTCGGGCATGCCGGTGGGCCCCCTGGCGGTGCTCGATGAAACCGCCCTCACACTCAGCGTGCACGTGCTCGACCAGACCCGCGCCGACCTGGCGGCGGCCGGGCAAAGCTACCACCCGGGCGCCGGCGAGCTGCTGGTCGAGCGCATGGTCAAAGAGCTGAACCGCCCGGGCCGGGCCGGCGGTGGCGGTTTCTACGACTACCCGGCCGGCCAGAAAAAGCACCTGTGGCCCGAGCTGCGCCCCCTGTTCGAAAAGCCCGGCCATGCCTGGGATCTGCAGGACGTGAAAGACCGCCTGCTGTACCGCCAGGCCATCGAGACGGCGCGCTGCCTGGCCGAAGGCGTGCTCACCAGCGTGCATGACGCCAACATCGGCTCCATCTTCGGCATCGGCTTCCCGGGCTGGACCGGGGGCGCCATGCAGTTCATCTATGGCATGGGGGTGGCGGCCTTCCTGCAGCGCGCCGATGAGCTGGCCCGGCGCCATGGCGCGTGCTTCGCCATCGACGCGGCCACCCGCTCTGCCATCGAAAAGCACCACCCGGTGTATTGAATCGGCAGGGCAGGCATCGGGTTTGACCAAACTTGCCCCAGGTCAAGCTGGCGATAATCCGGTCATGCCCATGCCACCCACCACCCCCGAAGACGCAGCGGCCGGGGCCCGGCCCCGCCCCCGCTCCCCCAGCGACCTGTTTTTCTCGTTCAGCATCCTGGCCTTGCAGGGCTTTGGGGGCGTGCTGGCGGTGGTGCAACGCGAGCTGGTCGAAAAAAAGCAGTGGCTCAGCAACGAAGAGTTCGTCGAGGAATGGGCCGTGGCGCAGATCATGCCCGGCCCCAATGTGGTCAACCTGTCGGTGATGCTGGGTGAGCGTTACTTTGGCTGGCGCGGTGCCGTGGCGGCCCTGTCGGGCATGCTGGCCTTCCCCACCTTGATCGTGCTGGCCCTGGCCACGCTGTACGGGCACTACGCCCAACACCCCCAGGTGGCCGGCGCCCTGCGTGGCATGGCCGCCGTGGCGGCCGGGCTGATCGCGGCGGCCGCCTTCAAGCTGGCAGGCCCCCTGAAGAAGCACCCGATGGGCCGGCCGGTGTGCGCCCTGCTGGCCGCCGCCTGTTTTGCCCTGGTGGGCTGGCTGCACCTGCCTCTGGGCTGGGTCGTGCCGGGCCTGGGCCTGCTCGCCTGCACCCTGACCTGGCGGAAGATCGCCCCATGAGCCTGCACTTTGAAGCCCTTCAATGGCTGCAGCTGCTGCTGCATTACGCCTCGCTGTCTCTGCTGGCCGTGGGCGGCGCCATCAGCCTGGTGCCGGACATGCACCGCTACCTGGTGCTGGAACAGCATTGGCTGACCGAAACCCAGTTCAATGCCTCGATCGCGATTGCCCAGGCGGCACCCGGCCCGAACGTGCTGTTTGTGGGCCTGATGGGCTGGAACGTGGGGCTGAACGCCGCCGGCAACACCGGCCTCAGCGCCCATGCCGCCACGCTGGGCCTGCTGGGCATGGCCACCACCATGCTGGGCATGCTGGTGCCCAGCACCCTGCTGACCTGGCTGGCCACCCGTTGGGCAGCCCAGTACCAACAGCACCGCGCCATCCGGGCCTTCAAGCAGGGCATGGCGCCCCTGGTGATCGGCCTGCTGCTGGCCACCGCCTGGACCCTGGGCAGCGCCAGCGGCGACCCGCGCCACGATGGCGCCCTGTGGGCCTTGAGCGCTGTGGCGGCCTCGCTGGTCTGGCGCACCCGCATCCACCTGCTGTGGCTGCTGGCGGCCGGGGCACTGCTGGGGGCCCTGGGCTGGGTTTGAGCCCCGGCAAGGTGCTCACATCACGCGGGCAAACAACTCGTTGCGAAAGTGGATGCCCAGGCGGGCAAAGGCCCGGTTGCGGTAGGTTTTGACGGTGGGCAGACTCAAGCCCAGGTCGGCGGCCACGCCGTCTTGCGTGTAGCCGCGCAGCAGCCGCTCGCACACATCCAGCTCGCGCTCGGTCAAGCCTGGGTGCAGGGCCTGCAGGCGCTCGCGCCAGGCTGGCTGCGAAGGCTCCGGCACCGGCGTCGGCGCCGGTGGGCTCACCTGCAGGTGCTTGCGCACCAGGGCCAGCAAGGCCGGTGACCAGGCCTCGAAGTCGCCCAACTGGGCATCGCTGAAGGGCCTCTGGTGCTGGTGGCGGTAGAAGTTCACGGCAAAGAGGCACTCGGGCCCCTCGGCCTCGACGATGGACACCCGCTCGGCCACGCCATGGGCCTCGTACACGCAGGCACGGTGGTCTTGCGGCACCTCGCGCGCGGTGATGTGGCACAGCTGCAGAGGTGCTGACGCGCCCGCCGCCTCCGTGTGCAGGCTGCGGTCGCGCACATAGGGGCCCGCCAGGTAGGCATGCCAGCAGGCCTGGGTGGTATCGGGCACGCCATGGCTGGCCGACATGAACAAGGCGGGCTGACAAGCCAGCCCGGTGCGGTACACCGACCACGAGGCCGCCGGCAGCAAGGGGGTCAGCGCGGGCAGCAAGTCGGAGGCAAAGCCCTGTTCGCCCAGGCGACCGATGGCCTGCGCCATCACACCGCCGGCCAGGGCGGGTGAGTTGCTTTGGCCAGGGGTCCATTTCCTCATGCCTGTCATCTTCTGGGATGACAGGCGGTCGACGCTACCGGATTTACGCTAGGTCAGGTCGTGATACCAGCCTTGCGGAGTGCCCATGTCCCTGTTCGTTGCCCCCAGTTTTCGCCCCTTTGCCGACCTGCAGGTGCAGGTCGGCACGCCCCAGGATGTGGGCCCCGGCCCGCACGGGCACCGGCGCGTGGTGCCCATCCTGGGTGGCCAGGTGCAGGGGGTGGGCTGGAAGGCCCGGGTGCTGCCGGGCGGCGCCGATTTTCAGCTGCTGCTCAGCGACACCCTGGCCGAGCTCGACGCGCGCTATGTGCTCGAAACCGAGGCCGGCGAACTGATCTACGTGCACAACCATGCCCTGCGCCGCGCCGAGCCCGACACCATGGCCCGGCTGGTGCGCGGCGAGGCGGTGGACCCGGCCCAGGTGTATTTCCGCTGTGCGCCCCGCTTCGAGACCAGCGCGCCATCGCTGCGCTGGATCACCGAGCGCCTGTTCATCGGCAGCGGGGTGCGCGAGCCCAGCGCCGTGCTGATGCGCTTTCACGAACTGCTTTGACCCCCGCAAGGGCTTTTCGCCCCACGACACCATTCGACCCTGAAGGAGACACCATGCACAACAAGAACACCCGCCGCCACACCTGCCAATGGTTGGCCACCGCCCTCACGGCCGCCGCCCTGGGCACCCTGGCCACCCCCATGGCTTGGGCACAAAGCCCGGCCGCCAGCTACCCCAACCGTCCGGTGCGCCTGATCGTCGGGTTTCCGGCAGGCACCGGGCCCGACATCGTGGCGCGGCTGCTGGCCCAGAAGCTGTCGGAAGCCTGGGGCAACGTGGCGATGGTGGTCGACAACAAACCCGGTGCCGGTGGCCTGATCGCCGCCAGCGAGGCCGCCCGCGCCCCGGCCGACGGCTACACCCTGATGCTGGGCGAGACCGGCCAGTTGAGCATTGCGCCCAGCAGCTACAACCGGCTGCCCTACGACCCCGCCAAAGACTTTGCCGCCGTCAGCCAGGTGGTGACCTCGAACTTCGTGCTGCTGGTCAACCCGCTGAAGGTGCCGGCCCGCAGCACGCGCGAGTTTGTCGACTGGACGCGCAGCCAGAAAGGCCTGTTCATGGCCACCTTTGGCGCAGGCACGCCCGGCCACTTCGGGGCCTACATGTTTGGCGATGCCATCGGCATCAAGCCCGAGGCGGTGCACTACAAGAGCACGGGCGACGCCCTGGGCGGCCTGTTCAGCGGTGACGTGCAGGCCGTGTTTGCCAGCGTGGGCCTGGCCGTGCCCAACGTGAAGGCCGGCAAGCTGCTGGCCCTGGGCAGCAGCGGCGCCACCCGCAGCGCCAGCCTGCCCGAGGTGCCCACCCTGAAAGAACAGGGCTATGCGGGCCTGGAGTTCAACTCGTGGTTCGGCGTGGTGGCCCCAGCCCGCACCCCGCCCGAGATCCTGGCCAAGCTGAACGCCGACATCCTGAAAGCCGTGCGCTCACCCGAAGGCCGGCAGAAGATGGAAGACGCGGGCTTTGCCGTCACCGGCACCTCGCGCGAGGAGTTCAGCCGCATCATCGCGGCCGACACCGTGACCTGGGGCAAAGCCGTGGCAGCCACGGGGTTCAAGGCGGATTGAGGGCTCGGGGCCCCCGCAGGCCCGTGACACCCAGGGAAATCTCTGAAGTTGAGGATCAGTTGCTCATCATCGAAGCGCAAGCACGCTTGCCATCGGGCATCCGTCACCACGGCGCACACGGTGCCGCCGTTCGACCACGGCAACAAAGGCCTGTCGTTCGTCGAGCAGGGAATTGATTCGTTTCTTGCACCAATGACTGCAAGTATTGCAATTTACGAATTTTGCAACAGCCCCGACAATCGTCGGCCATGCCAAATTGGCCGGCCCCGCGCCATGGTGGCCAGGGGGCCTACAAGGAGACTTATGCTGTTGACCGATTCCGTTGCCACACCTCACCCGATTTCGCGCCGCCGCATGGCCGGCTGGCTGGGCGCCACCGCCCTGGCCCTGGGCAGCCTGGGTGCCCAGGCCGACACCTGGCCCAGCAAGCCCATCCGCTTTGTGGTGCCCTTTGGCCCGGGCGGCGCCAACGACCTGGTGGCGCGTGCCGTGGCAGAGGCCACTGCGCGCCAACTGGGCCAGGCCATCATCATCGAAAACCGCCCCGGCGCGGGCTCGGTGCTGGGCGCCGAGATCGTGGCCAAATCGGCCCCGGATGGCTACACCTTCCTGGCCCCGGCGGCCGGTGTGGTGACCAACGCCATGATCAAGTCCAAGATGCCCTACAAGGAAGACGATCTGGTGCCGGTGGCCATGATGGCCGTCAGCCCCTCGGTGATCGTGGTGCCGGCCGACTCGCCGATCAAAGACCTCAAGGGCCTGCTGGCGGCCTCCAAGACGGGCCCGGGCCTGAACTTCTCCACCGCCGGCACCGGCAGCACGCCCCATTTCGTGGCCGAAATGCTCAAAAAGAGCGGTGCGAAGCTTCAGGTGGTGCCGTACAAGAGCGGCTCGGAGGGCGTGGTGGCCGTGGTGGGCAAGCAGGTGGACGCCACCTCCGAAGCCAGCGTGGTGGTGCTGCCGCAGATCAAGGGCGGCAAGCTGCGCGCCGTGGCCTCGACCTGGAACCGCCGCATCGCGGCCATGCCCGACATCGCCACCGCCGAGGAGCAAGGCTTTCCCAACATCTTCATCGGGCACTGGTCGGGCGTTTTTGCCCCCAAGGGCACCCCGGACGAGATCCTGGACCGCATGAACCGCGCCATCGACGCGGCCATCAAGTCACCCGAGCTGCGTGCCCGCCTGATCCCCCAAGGCATTGACCCCGTGGGCGGCACGCGCGCCGACTTCGTGAAGTTCATCAACGCCGAGAAGGCCCGTCTGGCACCGATTGCCAAGGCCTCGAACATGCGTGAAGACTGACAACGGGTGGATACAGCCATGAATCACACCCAACTCTGGCGGCAGGCCAGCCACTGGATCGGTGCCCTGACCCTGGGGGCCGCTCTGTGTGGCCAGGCCCTGGCGGCCGAGCTGCATGTGCTGAGCTCGGGCGGTTTCACTGCCGCCTACAAACAGTTGGTGCCGGGCTACGAGAAGGCCTCGGGCGACCAGGTGGTGTCGGGCTACGGCGCCTCGCTGGGTGGCGCGCCCGACTCCATCCCCAGTCGGCTGGCCCGCCATGAACCCGCCGACGTGGTGATCCTGTCGGTGCCGGCCCTCGAGGCCCTGGTGGCCGCAGGCCAGGTGCGCCCGGGCAGCCGGGTGGACCTGGGCCGCTCACTGATCGGGCTGTCGGTGCGCAAGGGCGCGCCCAAGCCCGACATCAGCAGCGTGGAAGCCTTGAAGAACACCTTGCTGCAGGCCCGCTCCATCGCCTACTCGGCGAGCGCCAGCGGCACCTACCTGTCGACCGTGCTGTTCAAGCAGTTGGGCGTGGCCGAGCAGATCAAGGACAAGGCCCACCGCATCGTGAGCGAACGCGTGGGCAGCGTGGTGGCGCGTGGTGACGCCGAACTGGGCTTTCAGCAGGTCAGCGAGCTGCTGCCAATCGAGGGCCTGGACTTTGTCGGCACCCTGCCCGATGAAGTGCAGGAGGTGACCGTCTTTGCCGCCGGCATCACCACCGAAGCGCGCGAGCCCGAAGCCGCCAAGGCCTTGCTGCGCTACCTGTCCTCCACCGAGGCGGCGCCGGTGATCCAGAAGACCGGTCTGGAGCCGATTCCGGCACGCTGAGTGCGCCGACGACAGGCTCAGAGCCCATCCAGCAAGGCGGGCAGGCCCTGGGCCGACGGGCAGCGCAGCAGCCCATCGGCCAGCGCGTCGAGCTCGGTGGGCTGGGGGTTGAGCACCACCACCCGGGCGCCGGCCTCACGCGCCGTGAACACCAGACCGGCCGCCGGGTACACCGCACCGGCCGTGCCCACCACCAGCATCACATCGCACGCCGAGGCCGCCTGCTCGGCCGCGCGCAGCGGCGCTTCGGGCAGCGACTCACCAAACCAGACCACGCCCGGGCGAGCCAGGCGCCCGCAGATCGGGCAACGCGGCGGGTGACCGGGCTCCAGGGCTGACGGATCACAGGGCACCCCCACAGGGTGCGGCCGCTCACAAGCCGGGCTGGGGCCGCCCAACCAGTGGTCTTCAAAAATATGGCCGTGCAGGGCCAGCACATCGGGGCTGCCCGCGCGCTGGTGCAGGCCATCGACGTTTTGTGTGATCAGCGTGAGGCGGCCCGGATGGGCCTGGGCAAAGGCAGCCAGGGCGCTGTGCCCGGCATTGGGCTGGACCCGTGCAATGGCCTCGCGGCGAAAGTTGTACCAGTCCCAGACCCTGGCCGGATCGGCCCTGAAGCCGACTTCGGTGGCCAGTTGCTGGGGGTCGAATTGCGCCCACAGGCCCTGCTGGGCATCGCGGAAGGTGGGCACGCCCGACTCGGCACTGACCCCGGCCCCGGTGAGCACGGCCACACGCTGGGCCTCGGCCAGCCAGCCGCGCACCTGGGCCAGCGCGGCCGACAGGCCACCCACCGGATCAGCGGCCATCACAGGCGTTGGCGCAGCGCCTCGTACAGGCACACGCCGCTGGCCACCGACACGTTGAGGCTTTCCACCGCGCCATGCATGGGGATGTTGACCAGCTCGTCGCAGGTCTTGCGCGTGAGTTGCCGCATGCCGTCGCCTTCGGCGCCGAGCACCAGGGCGGTCGGGCCTTTCAGGTCCACCTGGTAGAGGGTCTTGGGTGCATCGCCACTGGTGCCGATGCACCAGATGTTGCGTTCCTTGAGCTCGCCCAGGGTGCGCGCCAGGTTGGTGACCATGAAATAAGGCACGGTCTCGGCCGCCCCGCTGGCCACCTTGGCCACGGTGGCGTTGATGCCGGCGGCATGGTCCTTGGGGGCGATCACGGCGTGCGCGCCGGCGCCGTCGGCCACCCGCAGGCAGGCGCCCAGGTTGTGGGGATCGGTGATACCGTCCAGCACCAGCAGCAAGGGCGGCTCCTTGATCTGGTCGAGCAGATCGTCCAGTGACTTGACCTGGGCCACGGCCTCGACCCGGGCGGCCACGCCCTGGTGGCCATGGCTGCCGGCCAGCTTGGCCAGGCGCAGGCCGTCGGCCTCGATCAGGCGCACGCCGGCTTCGCGCACGCGCTCCAGGAACTGGCGCATGCGCGCATCACGGCGCGTGGGCTCGAAGTAGATTTCGATGATGGTCTGGGGCGCGGTCTTGAGCCGCACGCCCACGGCGTGAAAGCCGAACAGCACTTTGGGGGATGACATGGGGCCCGATTATCCCCGCAGTGCGCTGCTCAGACGCCAGCGGCCTGAATCCGACCGGCTTCGATGGTGATGCGGCGCTCACAGCGCGCGGCAATCGCCTGATCATGGGTGACCAGGACCAGGGTGGTGCCGAACTCGCGGTTGAGCTCGAACATCAGCTTCATGACGGTGTCGCCGGTGGCGAAATCCAGGCTGCCGGTGGGCTCGTCGGCCAGCAGCACCGCCGGCTCCACCACAAAGGCGCGCGCCAGCGCCACGCGCTGCTGCTCGCCGCCCGACATGACGCGGGGGTAGTGGCCCAGGCGCTGTCCCAGGCCCACGTGGCGCAGCATCTCGGCGGCAGCCGAACGGGCATCGCGGCGGCCGGCCAGCTCCAGGGGCAGCATCACGTTTTCGAGCGCGGTGAGGTTGCCCATCAACTGGAAGCTCTGGAACACAAAGCCCACGCGGCGGGCCCGCAGGGCGGCCCGGGCGTCCTCGTCGAGCGCGAACAGGTCGTGGCCATCCAGCCGCACCGTGCCCTGGCTGGGGGTGTCCAGGCCGGCCATGATCGACAACAAGGTGCTCTTGCCCGACCCCGAGGCCCCCACAATGGCGGCAGTCTCCCGGGCCGCCAGTCGGAAATCGATGTCACGCAGAATGTCCAGCGTGCCCGTGGAATCGGTGACCGACTTGAAAACATGTTCGACCGAGACGATCGCTGGCGAGAGAACTTCAGACATGAAAGGTGGGGCGTGTTGAATGCAATGAAGATGCAACTGGCAAGGCCAGCCGGGGTGGGTGCACGGCGCCACTTTATCCTGAGCGGCGCCAGTCTGATGGTGGCGGGGTCTTGTGGCGCCCTGATGAAGGCCCAGGCCGCCCAAGCCGCCCCAACGCCCCTGGTGCTGGTGGTGGGTGACTCGCTGAGTGCCGAATACGGCTTGCGCCGCGGCAGTGGCTGGGTGGCGCTTTTGGCCGACAAGGGCCAGGTGGAAAAGCCCGGCTTCCAGGTGGTCAACGCCAGCATCAGCGGCGACACCACCTCGGGCGGTCGGGCCCGGCTGGGGGCCTTGCTGACCCAGCACAAGCCGCAGGTGGTGGTGATCGAGTTGGGGGGCAATGACGCCCTGCGCGGCCTGCCGATCAAGATGACCGAGGACAACCTGACCCAGATGGTTCGTGCGTGTCAGAAGGCTGGTGCCCGGGTGTTGCTGGTGGGCATGCAGGTCCCACCCAACTACGGGGCCGCCTACACCGAAGATTTTTCGCGCACCTTTGCCCGGGTGGCCGCGGCCGAGAAGACCGCGCTGGTGCCGTTTTTGCTGAAGGGCATCGCCGATGGGCCCGATGCCGAGCGCCTGTTCCAGGCTGATCGCATCCACCCCCGCGAGGAGGCACACCCCAGGATGCTGGCCAATGTGTGGCCCGAACTGCGTCGGCTGCTGAAGTAAGGGCTGCAGCCCGGCTGGGTTCAAGCCTGTGGTGTTGCGCCCGGTGGCGGAGCCTCGGCACTGGCTTCGTCAGCGTCTTCAGGCTCGTCGGCCTCTGGCGGCAGACCCAGGGCCTTGCGATCCGCCTTGGCCTTGAGTTTTTCTTCTTTCTTGCGCTTTTTCGCCAGTTCTTTTTGACGCTTTTCGTAGCCGTAATTCGGTGTTGCCAAGTCGGGTTCTCCTTATCGAGTTGAAGTCCACTGTAACACCCGCCGGATGGCGCTCAGCCCGCAGGGGGCGCCGTGCCGCTGCCGGGCGCGGGCGGCCAGTGCACCGCGCCGCGGTAGGCATGCCAGCTGGCATGGCCCAGCCAGGGGCCCACCAAGACGATGCCAGCCCCCCAGGGCCACAGGGCAGCCACCACCAAAGCCGTGATCAGCGCCCCCCAGAACAGCAGGATGCCGGTGTGGGTGAAGACCACCCGCAGGCTGGTGATGGCGGCCGTGATGGCGTCGGTGTCGCGGTCCAGGATCATGGGGATGGACACCACCGCCATCGAATAGACCAGGCTGGCAAAGACACCACCGACCACGGTGTAGACGGCGACGAATTCCCAGTTGTCGGGGTTGAAGATGGCGTCGATGACGCCTGTGGTGGACGGCATGCCGGTGTTGAAGAACACCGCAAACACCACCAGGGAGGCGCGCCCCCACAGCAGCTCCAGCACGATCATGACCAGCACCAGCATGGCCATGCTGCCCAGGTGCCGGTCCCAGCAGGTGATGGACAGGCCGAGTTCGGGACGCAGGCCGGCTTCGCGGCGCCGGCTCACGTCGTACAGGCCCATGGCCATGAAGGGCCCCAGCAGCAGGCAGCCCGAAGCGATCGACATGGTGTACTCGGGGCTGCTGCGAAACACCCAGCCCAACACCAGGGCCATGCCCCAGAAGCACAGACCGTAAAACAGGGCAATGCCCGGGGCGGCGGCCACATCGAGCGCACCGCGCTGCAACCAGCGCAGGGGGTCGGCCCAATGCAAGGGCGCGAGGGTCAGGCTGTCGGCCTCGGCACTGTCAGGGTGGTGAACCGGGGCGTCCAGCGGCGCCGGGGTGGCGGCGGGCCCTTGGAAATCGGGGTGCGGCAGGGGTGCGGCCATGGCGGGAGCTTCCTTTCAATGGCCCGGAGAACCCGGGGCATGGCGCAGGCTAGCCCGGCCAGGCCCACCGCGGTACTCAGGAAACTACCAAGCTGGCCGCAAATCGCTCAACGATCCGACAGATGCAAGGCCAAAGCCTGCGCCAGGTCGGCCTGCAGATCCTGCACTGTCTCCAGCCCGATCGAGAAGCGCACCACGGTGCCGGGGCGGAGGTGGGCTTGCGGCCGGCTGCGCATGCTGGCCAGGTGGTAGGGCACCACCAGGCTGATGGGGCCGCCCCAGCTGTAGCCCAGCTTGAACAGGCGCAGCGCATCGCAAAAGGCATCCACCTGGGCCGCGCTGTAGCGCTCGTCGACCACGATGCTGAACAGCCCGGCAGCCTGGGCAGGCTGCCCCGGCGTGCTGCACAGCGCCTGCCAATGGTCATGGCCCGGCGCGCCGGCCAGGGCCGGGTGCAGCACCTGGGCCACGGCTGGCTGGGATTGCAGCCAGCCGGCCAGGGCACGGGCCGCCTGGTCATGGGCCTGGTAACGCAAGGCGATGCTGGGCAGCGAGCGCAGCACCGACTCGACATCGTTGGCACCCACGCCCAGGCCCAGGCGCATGTGGGTGCCTTTGAGCCGCACATGCAGGGCCTCGTCGCGGGTGATGATGCTGCCCATCAGCACGTCTCCCCCGCCACTGGGGTACTTGGTCAGCGCCTGCGCGCTGATGTCCACGCCCCAGCCCTGGCCAAGATCAAAGGGCTTGAACGCCAGGCCGGTGCCCCAGGTGTTGTCGAGCGCGCTGATCACCCCGCGCTCACGGCAGATCGCCGTGAGGGCCGGCAGGTCGGGGAACTCCATCGTGACCGAGCCGGGCGCCTCAAGCCAGACCAGGCGGGTGCGAGGGCTGATGCGGGCGGCCAGATCGGCCGGGTTCAACGGGTCGTACCACTGGTGGGCAATGCCCCAGCGGGCCAGCTCGCCCTCGGCCAGCGCCTTGTTGGGGCCATAGGCGTTGTCCGGAATCAGAATCTCGTCGCCCTGGCTGAGCAGGGCCAAGGCCACATTGGCCAGCGCCGCCAGGCCGCTGGGCACCAGCAGACATTGCAGCCCGCCTTCCAGTTGGCAAAGCCGCTCTTCGAGCGTGAAGGTGGTGGGGGTGCCGTGCAGGCCATAGGTGTAGCCAGCGCGGCTGCGCCAATCGCGGTGGCGCATGGCCGCGGTGTTGGCGAAGATCACCGTCGAGGCCTTGTGCACGGCTGGCTGCGGGGCCTGGAAGCCAGCCGGCGGCTGGTAGGGGTGGTGGATCAGCTGGGTGATCGGATCGCGGGAGTCGGGGCTTGAATCGGTCATGGTGCGATGTTATCTCTGCCCACCGCCGCATGTTGCCGGCGGTGCTTGTGGTAGCTTCAACGGACACCCCCCCCGCACTGCCCGTCATGAGGCAGGCACCGAGCCCGGAAGCCGCTGTGAAAAACGACCGACTGCATCGCCTGTTCCCCTTCCTCAACTGGCCACGGCCCTCCCGTGAAACCCTGCTGGGCGAGTTTTCCGCCGGCATGACGGTGGGGCTGATGCTGCTGCCGCAGGGGGTGGCCTATGCCGCTCTGGCCGGCATGCCGCTGGTCACAGGCATTTACGCCTCCATCGTGCCGGCGGTGGTCGCCGTGCTCTGGAGTTCGTCAACCCGCCTGGGCGTAGGCCCTACCGCGCTGAGCAGCCTGCTGATCGGGGCATCACTGTCCGGCCTGGCGGAGCCGGCCAGCGACACCTGGGTGGCGCTGGCGGTCTGGCTGGCCCTGATGTCGGGGGGCTTGCAATTGCTGCTGGGCCTGGGGCGTTTCGGCTGGCTGCTGAACCTGGTGAGCTCGCCCGTGCTCTCCGGCTTCACGCAGGCGGCAGCCTGGCTGATCCTGGCCTCGCAGATGCGGGCGCTGACCGGACTGGCACCCGACAGCAGCGACTGGTTGGCGCTGAGCCAGCATGACCTGCTCTCACTGGGGTTTGGCGTCGGCTCGCTGGCGGCTCTTCTGCTGGCCAAGCGCTTTGTGCCACGCTGGCCCGCCGCCATGATCATCGTGGTGGCGGCCGGCACGCTCAGCGCCAGCCTCGGCTTTGCCGAATCGGGCGGTGCGGTGGTGGGCGCCCTGCCCTCCGGCCTGCCCCACCTGTACTGGCCGGGCGGGCTGCCCATGAACGCCTTTGGCCAATTGGTGATGCCGGCCCTGGTGATCACACTGATCAGCTTTCTCGAGACAGCCTCCAGTGCCAAGGTCGAAAACCAACGCGGCGGCACGCAATGGAATGAAAACCAGGATCTGATCGGCCAGGGCCTGGCCAAGATCGCTTCGGGTTTGAGCGGCTCCTTTCCCATCAGCGCGTCGTTCTCGCGCTCGGCCATCAATCTGTACGCCGGTGCCAAGACCGGCTGGGCCACCCTGTTCTCAGTGTTGCTGGTCGTGGTCGTGCTGCTGTTTCTGACTCCTTATATGTACCACGTGCCCCAAGCCGTGCTGGCGGCCATCGTGGTGGCCGCTGTGTTGAACCTGGTGCGTCCGATGCAGCTGATCGGCCTGTGGAAGATTTCCCGGGTCGAGGCACTGACCGCCGGGGCCACCTTCGTTCTGACGCTGGTGACGGCGCCGCAGCTTTACTGGGGTGTGCTGGCGGGCTTGGTGGCCAGCCTGACCCACTTCCTGTACCAGCGCCTGCACCCCCGCATCATCGAGGTGGGCCTGCACCCCGACGGCAGCCTGCGCGACCGCCACCTCTGGCACCTGTCCCCGCTGGCACCTCACCTTTACGCCTTGCGCATGGATGCCGAACTCGACTTTGCCTCGGCCAGCACGCTCGAACGCAACATCGTCGACCACCTGGCGCACCACCCAGACACGCGCTGCGTGTGCCTGTACGCCCAGCCCATCAACCGCATCGATGTGACCGGGGTTGAAGCATTTCAGCAAATCATGCTGCTGCTGCACGAGCGCGGCATCACGCTGGTGATCAGCGGCCTGAAGTTACCGGTGGAAACGGTGCTGCGGCGTGCTGGATGCCTTAAAGAAGGCCCGCTGCTGAAAATGTGCCGCACAGATCTCGAAACGCAGTCAACCGTGCAAAACTTGCCGTCAAACGGGTAAAGCAGGCAAGAAGCACCACAATTTGTCACTTATCGCCGAAGGGCGTACTGTTAAACTTCGCAAAACTCTTGTCCTTCCTCCACTCGTGTCTCCTTCCCAGGCTCCTGCACCGATTGACCTCAGCAGTCTTCGTCTCGACACCGCCCTGGCGTTGCTGGCACAAGATGAGGAATTGCACCCCCCTGCTCCGGAAAGCACCACCGGCTATCTTCAGCACCTGATAGACGGCCTGTGCGAGTTGTCACTCAAGGATCCGCTGACCGGACTGGCCAACCGGCGTCAATTCCGGGCGGTTCTGGAGCGCGAAGTCGACCGCGTGACCCGCACCGGTGAATCGGCCCTGCTGCTGATGCTGGACATTGATCGGTTCAAGTTGGTGAACGATGGACACGGCCACCCCGCAGGCGACATCGTGCTTCAATCGGTGGCCAACACCCTGGCCAACTGCGTGCGCCCCATGGACACCCTGGCGCGCTATGGGGGCGAGGAATTCGCCGTGGTCCTGCCTGGCTGCCAGGCCGCCTTCGGGCGTGCGGTGGCCGAGCGCATCCGATCCATCGTGGAATCCACCCCCATCACCATCGCGCCGGGCGTGGCCATCAACGTGACCGTCAGCATTGGAGGGTCGTTCACCCTGCCCTGGGTCAGATCGCCCATATCCCTCTGGATAGAGCGGGCGGACCACCAGTTGTACCGGGCGAAATCGGAGGGTCGCAACCGTGTCTGCCTGGACTTCCCGCCAGACAGCACCGTGAGTGCAGAAGAAAAGGGCTTGCTGTTCTACGACGTCCCGGATCAGGACGACGCTGGAACTTCAACCGATCAAAGTGACCCGGCCGACAGCGCCAACCGAAAGTGAACAGATGAGCGAAGCGCTGAAAACCACCCCTGCGGAAGCTGTGTCGGCCAAGGTCCTGGCCATCACCAGCGGCAAAGGCGGCGTCGGCAAGACCTTTGTCGCGGCCAATCTGGCGGCGGCCCTGACCCGCCGCGGCCAACGTGTGCTGGTGCTGGATGCCGACCTGGGCCTGGCCAATCTGGACGTGGTGCTGAACCTGCACCCCAAGGTCACGCTGCACGATGTGTTCACGGGCAAGGCCACCGTGGACGAAGCCATTGTCAAGGCCCCGGGCGGCTTCAGTGTCTTGCTGGCGGGCTCGGGCATGGTCGAATACTCGCGCCTGACCCCTGAGGTGCGCGACGAATTTGTGCGCGTGCTGCGCAGCCTGCTGCCGCGCTTTGACGTGGTGCTGCTCGACACGGGCGCCGGCATTTCCGATGTGGTGTTGTTTGCGGTCTCGCTGGCCGGCGAGGTGTTGCTGGTGGCCACGCCTGAGCCCACCTCCCTGACCGATGCCTACGCCGCCATCAAGGTGCTGTCGATGCAACAAAAGCGCCGCCAGGTGCGCATGATCATCAACCAGACCGTACGCCCCGGTGATGGCCGCGCCATCACCGGGCAGTTGCAACAGGTGCTGGACCGCTTTGTGAGCACCGACACGGGCCGCCCGGTGCGCCTCATCCACCTGGGCGACATCCCGGCCGACCCCTCGGTGCGTGACGCCGTGATGCGTCGCCAACTGCTGTCGATCAACAACCCGAACAGCCCCGCCGCGATGGCCATTGCCCAATTGGCCAACAAGATCGACGAGACGGTGCTGATCAAGGCCTGAGCTGGTGCCTTGACAGGTCATGGCCTGCGGCCATGCCGCAAGCCACCGGGAGCGCCATCACTCCTGCATCTGGTCAATGATGACCTGACCGAAACCCGAGCAACTGACCTGCACCGCGCCTTCCATCAGGCGGGCAAAGTCGTAGGTGACCTTCTTGCTCAGGATGGCCTTTTCCAGCGAGCGGATGATGAGGTCCGCGGCTTCCTTCCAGCCCATGTGGCGCAGCATCATCTCGGCCGAGAGGATCTCGGAGCCCGGGTTCACATAGTCCTTGCCGGCATAGCGCGGCGCCGTGCCGTGGGTGGCTTCGAACATGGCCACGGTGTCCGACAGGTTGGCCCCCGGCGCAATGCCGATGCCCCCCACCTGGGCCGCCACGGCATCCGAGATGTAGTCGCCATTGAGGTTGAGCGTGGCCACCACGCTGTACTCGACCGGGCGCAGCAGGATTTGCTGCAGGAAGGCATCGGTGATGCTGTCCTTGATCACGATATGGCCACCTGTCTTGGGGTTGGGCACCCGCATCCAGGGGCCGCCGTCGATCAACTCGCCGCCGAACTCCTTGGCCGCCAGCCCATAGGCCCATTCGCGGAAGCTGCCTTCGGTGAACTTCATGATGTTGCCCTTGTGCACGATGGTCACATTGGGCTTGTTGTTGTCGATGGCGTACTGGATGGCCTTGCGGACCAGGCGTTCGGTGCCCTCCTGCGAAACCGGCTTGATGCCCAGGCCCGAGGTTTCGGGGAAACGGATCTTGGTGATGCCGAACTCATCGTGCAGGAACTTGATCAGGCGCTTGGCCTGGTCACTGCCGGCCTCGAATTCGATGCCGGCATAGATGTCCTCCGAGTTCTCGCGGAAGATCACCATGTTGGTCTTTTCGGGCTCTTTGAGCGGCGAAGGCACGCCCTTGAAATACTGGATGGGGCGCAGGCAGACATACAGGTCCAGCTCCTGGCGCAAGGCCACGTTGAGCGAGCGGATCCCACCCCCCACCGGGGTGGTCAAAGGCCCTTTGATGGACACCAGGTAATCGCGCACCACGTCCACGGTTTCCTCGGGCAACCAGACATCGGGCCCATAGAGGTGGGTGGCCTTTTCGCCGGCAAACACTTCCATCCAGTGGATCTTGCGCTGCCCGCCATAGGCCTGGGCCACCGCCGCATCCACCACCTTCAGCATCACAGGCGTGATGTCACGCCCGACGCCATCGCCTTCAATGAAGGGGATGATCGGGTGATCGGGTACCTTGAGGGTCTTGTCCGCATTGACGGTGATCTTCTCGCCCTGCTCGGGAACCTGGATGTGCTGATAACGGGTCATGGACTGACGTCTCCGGTGAGGCTGAACAACTTAGCAAATGAAGTAAAACCTGCAGATCTTAGCGCTTGCCATTGCCACCCTCGACGACGGGCCGGAAGCCCGCCCACACCGAGGTCGGTGCGGGCCGAAGCCCCCCAGGCCGAAGCGCTTCTCCGATGCTGCCGGCACAGGGCATACCGGCGTGCAAAGTTCGACCTCCCGGCGGAGCGACCCGCTGTTTTTAGGCCAAAATCGAACGCGGATGTGAGCCGTTTTTGGGCCACACCACAGGACCACCCCACCATGAAACTGCCCCGCCGCCATCTGTCTCAGGCATTGCTGTGTGCACTGCTGTCCCTCTCCGGCCTCGCAGCCTCCGCACAGGAAGGCCCTCAGCTCGATCTGCCCCGCGTCCAATTGGCTGCAGGCATGTACCAGATCGATGCCCAGGTGGCCACGGCCCCTGTCGAGCGCCAGATCGGCCTGATGAACCGCCCCAGCATGCCGCAACAGGAAGGCATGCTGTTCGTCTTCGAGGTGCCTGCCACCCAGTGTTTCTGGATGAAGAACACCCTGCTGCCGCTGACCGCGGCCTTCGTGGCCGATGACGGCACCGTGGTCAATCTGGTCGACATGAAGCCCCAGACCACCGACTCGCACTGCAGCGCCAAACCCGTGCGCTTCGTGCTCGAGATGAACCAGGGCTGGTTCCAGAAGCGGGGCTTCAAAGCCGGCCTCAAGCTCAGCGGCCCGCCATTCGAAAAACGTTGAGCGATTTCTCCGCCTGACGTCTCGTCGCCCATGAAAAATGTCCGCAGTCAAGTGCTTCATGCAGATCGGCAGCGGCTCGAAAGCCCAAATGGATCATCGACTTAGCGAGATCAGGGCATTCGCAGTTGGCTTCCCGCATTTTTACCCAAGTGCCACACAGGAGCCTCGCGGCGGTCTGCAAGGGCGCATCACGGCGCGCGCTGGCGCAATGACTGGCAGGAACAAGCGGTTTGTGTCGCTGGGCACGATCTCAGCTGTCGCTTGAATGTGAGCCCGCAAACCGTGGCCGTGGGGCTTTGCCTCATTGTGACGCGCACCGGGCAATAAATGAGATGGCTGATCAATTCGACGGCTCTTCGCGCGACTCGGTGAGACCTGCTTTCCCGCGTGCGGCAAAGTACCGCGCCGGCGACTCCCCAAAAGCCCGCCGGAACATCGCGATGAAGTTGCTGGGCGTGGCATAGCCCAGCGCATCCGACACGCTGGCCACCGATTCGCCCCGCGCCAAGCTCTCCAGCGCATGTACCAGCCCCGCCTGCTGGCGCCACTGCGCGAAGCTCATGCCCAGCTCGGCCTGGCACAGCCGCGTCAGGCTGCGCGGCGACAGCCCCGCCCATGCGGCCCATTCATCGAGCGTGCGTGCATCGCCCGGGGTCTGCAGCACGGCTTGTGCGATGCGCAGCAAGCGCCGGTCGGTGGGCATAGGCAGGTGCAGCGGCTCCCGTGGCGCCAAGCGCAGCTCGTCCAGCAGCACGGCCGTCACCCGGCGCTGCGCGGCGGTGAGCCTGTCCTGCCCGCTCCATCCCGCCGCGCGGCGCACCAGGGCACGCATCAGTTCGCTGACGCCCACGACACAAGGGTCGGCGGGCAAGGCCCGCGCGGCCTCGGGCGTCACCAGCACGTTCCAGCCGCTCATCACTCCGCTGATGCTGGCCATGTGTGGCATCCCGGGCGGCACCCAGCCCGCGCGGTGCGGCGGCAGCAGCCAGGAACCCTGGCCGGTGCGCACGTGCACCAGGCCGTTCTCGATGCAGAAGATCTGGCCGCGCAGGTGCTGGTGCCAGCCCGTCTCGCGCGTGCCGAGCTGGAACTCGCTATCGGTCTTCTCGCTGCCCCAGACGGCGATCAGCGGCGGGCCGTCCGCCCGCTCGCTGAGATCGAACAGCGCCCCGTTCGGTGAGACGGCAGCCGGCAGGTTTGATGGCGTTGCAAGCAAGGCTGGATTTCATTGTTTTAAGTCCAAACAACATTATCAGGTTTTCCATCGCTGGCCGGACACTGGGTCATCACCAACGACCGACATTCATGCCCATGCGCACCACTGCACCGCCTCCACCCGTTCCCTCCCCTGCGCAACTGCTGCGCCCCGGCCTGCCGCTGTGGCTCGTCATCGCGATGGCCTGCCTCGCGTCCTTCATGGTGGTGATGGACGGCTCCATCGTGAACGTGGCATTGCCCGCGATGCAGCGCGATCTGCAACTCTCCCACGAGGCCCAGCAATGGGTGATCGATGCCTACCTGCTGAGCTTCGGCGGCTGCATGCTGCTGGCGGCGCGCGCGGGTGACCTGTACGGTCGGCGGCCGGTCCTGCTAGTCGGGTTGTTTCTTTTCACGTTATCGAGTCTGGTCGGCGGCCTGACGGATGGCGCGGCAATGCTGCTGGCCGCGCGGGCCGTGCAGGGCATCGGCGCCGCCGTCCTGGCAACGTCCTCCATGACGCTGGTGATGGCCGCGACGCACCACGACAAGCAGGCCCGCGCCAGTGCGCTGTCCCTTTGGGCGGCGCTGAACTCGGCCGGCTTCGCGCTTGGCGTGGTCATCGGCGGCCTGCTGACCGAAGGCGCAGGCTGGCGGTGGGTGATGTTCGTCAACGTGCCGGTCGGGCTGGCGCTGATGGCGGGCATCGCCTCCAGCCTGCTGGCGCCACCGCCGCGCGCCGCACGCCCCCGGCTGGATGTGCCCGGTGCGCTGGCGTCCACGCTGGGCAGTGCGTTGCTGGTCTACGGCATCACGCAATCGACCGCGCTGGGCTGGGGTTCGCCCCTCGTGCTGGGCACGCTGGTCTTGGCGCTGGCGCTGTGGGTGCTGTTCGTCGCCATCGAGCGGTGCAGCGCCAGTCCCCTCGTGCGACTGTCGATCTTCCAACTGCCGGGGCTGGCCATGGGCAACCTGTTGATGCTGGGCCTGGGCGCACTGCTCGCCGCCTCGATCTACCTGATCTCGACGACCTTGCAGCAGGTGGCCGGCTACGGCGCCCGCGAGACGGGGCTAGCCATGCTCCCGATGGGCCTGATGCTGGCGGCGGTGCGCCTGCTGTTCACGAAAGCCATGGGCGGGGGCACGGCCCGGCGGTTGCCACTGTGGGGTGGGCTGCTCGCTGCGGTGGGATTGGCCTGGCTGGGCCTGATGCCTGCACGAGCAGTGTTCGTGCACGACGTGCTCGGGCCGACGCTGCTGGTCGGCACCGGCCTGGGCCTGCTGATCCTGGCGGCCACGCATGCGGTGACTTCGGGGGTGCCGGCGCAGGATGCCGGGCTCGCGTCCGGATTGGCGAACACTGCGCGGCAGTTGGGCGGGGCGCTGGGGGTGGCTGCACTGGCGACCCTGGCAGGCGCCATCGCGCACGCGCAGCCCGCGGGCCTTGACGCAGCAGCGGCCCTGCTCGCCGGCAGCCATGCCGCGTTCATCGCGGCTGCCGGCCTGGCGCTGCTGTGCGGCTTGATCTCGCTACGGCTGGGCCGGCCGACCTGAACTTCCCCATTCATCCAACCTCACAACAGGAGATCGCCATGACTTTGGATTCCGCAGACGTCCTCCTTCACGACATCGCCCGCTTCCCGCTGGTGCTTGCGAAAGGCGACACCTCGCCCGGCTACGCAGCCCAGTGGGAACGCGAGATGCAGGCGCTCATGGGCCAAGGCAAACCCTTCGTGCTGATCCACCCCCAAGCCCGTGCGGAAGATGCGCATGAAGACCGCAAGCGGCGAGGCCTCTGGCTCAAGCAGAACAAGCAGGCGCTGGGCGTCTGCTGCAAGGCCGTCATCAGCGTCGAGCCCGACGACGACCGGCGCGCCGCGCTGGCGGGCCAGTCGGCCATGGCGGAGAAGGCCTTCGGCCTTCCGATGCGCATGGCCGCCACGCTGGCGCAGGCTTGTGCCGATGGCCTGGCACTGCTGGGCGCGGACGCTTAGCACCTCACGCCAGTTCGCCCGGGCCGATGAACGCATGCCGATGTCTGCCGGCGTGGCAGGCCGGCGCCGCCGTCACGGTCGGCGGCGTGCTGTAGATGCTGCTCTCACGCCCCTGGGGCGCGGCAAGCGACCGGCGCGGGCGCCGGGCCATCCTGCTGGCCGGGGTGGGCGGCTTCGCGCTTTCCTACTGGGCCATGTGCGCGGTGCTGGTGACGTCGCTGCAGTTCATGCCCTCGGCGCTGCTGGTCTTTGCCGGGCTGCTGCTCACGCGCGGCGCCATCGGCGCGTTCTATGCGGCGATTCCTTCGACCGGCCAGGCGCTGATCGCCGATGTCATTCCTCCAGACCGGCGCGCCGGGGCCATGGCCTCGCTGGGCGCGGCCAACGCCGTGAGCATGGTTCTGGGCCCCGCCCTGGCTGCAGCGCTGGCGCAGTACAGCCTGAGCTTGCCGCTGTACGTGACGGCGCTGCTGCCCGCCATCGCGTGGCTGGTGCTCTGGCGGGCGCTGCCGCGACGCGAGCACCATGCGCCGGCCTTGCCCTCGACGCTGCAGTTGAACGACGCCCGGCTGCGCCGCCCGATGGCGGTGGGCTTCATCGCGATGTTCTGCGTGGCCATAGCGCAGATCACGGTGGGGTTTTTGCCATTGATCGGCTGCATCTGGCGCCGGGTGCGGCGGCACGCACGGCCGGCATTGCGCTGGCCGCGGTCGGGGTCGGCCTGATCGCGTCACAGTTGCTGGTACGCAGGCTGGACTGGCCACCGCTGCGCCTGATCCGCACGGGGGCCGTCGTTGCGGCCCTGGGCTTCGGCGCGACAGCGATGGCGACCACACCGACCAGGCTCGCAGCGTGCTACTTCGTGGCCGCAGCCGGTATGGGCTGGGTGTTCCCGGCCTTCGCGGCTCTGGCCGCCAATGCGGTCGAGGGCCACGAGCAAGGCGCAGCCGCGGGTTAGGTAGGCGCGGCGCAAGGCCTGGGCATCGTGCTGGGGCCGCTGGCCGGGACGCTGCTCTGCGAGTTCGGGGCGGGCGTGCCCTACCTGCTGGTCGCACTGCTGCTGACGGGCGTGGCGCTCTGGCCCGTAACGAAGGTGCCGGCGCGATCACAAGTCGGCTGAGGAAGAGCGTCTGTGGTGAAAGCAGTTCCCACAACGCCGTGATGAAAGAACGCGATGGTAGGGTGTTCCATGTTACGAGCACGAGTCCGTCCATCGGGCCCGGGGCATTTGCCCATCCTCTGCAAGAGACTAGACGGCCCGTCGTTGCGGGCGCGGTCGCACTGCGTGGCCTCCAGCCGCTGACGCAGGCGGCGGCAGACGCGCTCCCAGCCTTCGCACTCGGGCGCGCCACAGGCCAGGGTTGCGAGGGCATGTTCGATGGTGGCCTGGGCTTCGCGGGCGTCCTCGATGCTGAAACTGGGCATCACGCGCGGGAAGCCTTCGTCCGCCTGCCCCCAGTCGTGGTGCCAGTGCTGCCGGTACGGCTCCAGCAACGGTTCGATGAAGCCCGGCCAGGCGCTGTTGCCTGGGCAAGGCGGGTTCTGCACCACCGAGAAGTAGTCGTCGTGCCGCCACGGGTTCCAACACGGCGCCTGGAGGATGTTCATTGGACATGGTCCACCCCAGAATCGACCTTGGCGACGCACTACTCAAGCCTATCCAGCAGCACCTGTCTGGGCAGGTCGCGGCCGATGAAAACGAACTTGCTCTTGCGCACTTTGCCGGACTTCCATGTGGTGCTGAGGTTGCTGCGCATGAGTATGGGCATGCGCTGGAACACCACGCGCCGGGCCGGGGCGCTTCAGTTGGCGTCTTCAGGATTGGAGAGGCTGGCTTGAGAAGGCGAACCCCATCACCGGCGTATCCCTCTCCAAGACGTGTCGCTGCCCGACGCTAAAACGTCACTGATGTCTTCGCACAGGGTGGCACCCCCGTCACGCACGCCCTGGTCGTGCCAGCAAGGTCTGGATCAGCGCTTCGGTGCGCTCGTACTCCCCCTCGCCGAAGTGCCGGTAGCGGATGCGCCCCCGGCCGTCAACGAGGTAGTGCGCGGGCCAGTACTGGTTCCCATAGGCTTTCCACGTGACGTAGTCGTTGTCCATCGCCACCGAATGCTTCACGCCGTAGCGCTTGACCGCCGCTTGCACATTCGAGGCCGAGCGCTCGAACGCGAACTCCGGCGTATGAACGCCCACCACCACCAAGCCCTGGCCGCGGTACATCTCGGCCCATCGGTTCACGTGCGGCAGCGTGCGCAGGCAGTTGATGCAGGAATGGGTCCAGAAGTCCACCAGCACCACCTGGCCCCGCAGCGACGCCATGGTCAACGCGGGCGAATTGAACCACTGCTGGATGCCGAGGAAGTCCGGCGCAGCGCCCCAGTCCTGCAGACCGTCCGGCGTGGCGGACGCGGCGGCGGGCAGGCTGGCCAGCAGAGCCAGGAATGCGCGGCGGTTCGTTGTATCCCGTTCGATGTCTTGCATGGTCAGAGTCATCCTGTCATAGAGGGATAGAAATTCGACAGCCACAGCGTGACCTGGGTGTCGTACTGCAGCAGCGTGAGCAGGCCCACGGCGGCGATCACGAGGCCCATCACCTGCTGCAGCCGGTGGGTGTGGCGGGTCAGGGTGCGCACTTTCGACAGTGCCCACTGCCCGCCGTAGGCGATGGCCAGCATCGGCATGGCGGCGCCCAGTGCGTACAGCCCGAGCAGGCCGACCGACGCCGCCCAATTCGTCTGTGCGGCCACCAGCGTCAGGATGGTGCCCAGCACTGGCCCGGCGCAGGGCGTCCAGACGGCGCCCAGCGACACGCCGACCAGCAGCCCGCCGGCCCAGCCGGTGCCAGCCCGGTCGCCCCAGCCGCTGATGCGGTTGAGCCATCCGCTGGCCGCCATGGTGAAACGCTGGAAGGCTCCGGGCCACACCATGCACAGGCCGAACACAACCAGCAAGCCGGCCGCCACGTCGCGCACGGTCTGTTGCTCTAGTCCGAACAGATGCTGGACCGAGCCGAACACCAGCGCCAGCAGCGTGAACGAAAGCGCGAAGCCGGCGGCGATGAACACCGGTCGCGCCCCGGGCCCGCCAGCCACCGTGGCGCCCAGCACCACCGGCAGCATCGGTAATACGCACGGCGCCGCCACGGTGAGCAGGCCCGCGGCAAAGGCCAGAACCGGCTGGGCCCATGCGGCGTCGATCATGGCGTGCTCTCCGCGCCGGGCGATGCGGCATCCACGCGGCGCCATAGCTGCGTCTTGCCGAACAGGGGAATGCCGACGTAAGGACGCACCAGCAATTGCTGAGGCCCGTCCATCGTGAGGCGGACACTGTAGGTCTTGGCGGTCTCGCGGTTGTAGATCTCTCCCGTGACCTCTCCCTCGCCGGAAGTGCGCAGACCTGTCAGGATCCGCATGCCCAGGGCAGGACGTGGATCGGCCGCCTGCATCTCCTGGCCCGGCACGCTCATGGACCGATTGGTCAGCACCCGCGTGACCGTGCCGCACAAGGCATCCCCGCAAGGCGCGATATCGACCTCGACGTTGCCCGACTCGGTCAGCCAACGGCCGATCTGCGCCAGCGGGGGCTGCTGAGCGTGAGCGGCCAGAGCGCCGACCATGAGGATGGCGCCGAGCGCCGTTCGGAAAGTGGGATGGGTCATGCAGGGTCCTCGTTATGCGATGGCTGCATTGGGCGGGCGAGACTTGTCCACGATGCATCGAAACCAGGCTGATTCGTACGCCCGTGCGTCCGGCGGTGCCTGCGGACAAAGTGGGATACAAAACAAGGCGCACTGCAGCCACGACCCCAGGCTGAAAGGCGGCCTTTTCATGCCACAGTGGCGGCATGGAACGGCCCGACCACATCCTCATCGTCGACGACGACCCCGAGATACGAGAACTGCTCACCGACTACTTGGCGCGCCAGGGGCTGCGGGCGACTGGCGCGGCCGATGGCCGCGAGATGCGCCGCGTGCTGGCGCGCGAGCGCGTAGATCTGCTGGTGCTCGACCTGATGCTGCCGGGCGAGGACGGCATCGCCCTGTGCCGCGAACTGCGCGCCCCGGGCCAGTCGCCCCTGCCCATCGTGATGCTCAGCGCGCGTTCGGACGAGGCCGACCGCATCCTCGGGCTGGAGCTGGGCGCCGACGACTACCTGCCCAAGCCCTTCGCCGCGCGCGAACTGCTGGCCCGTACCCGCGCGGTGTTGCGCCGCACGCGCATGCTGCCGCCGGCCATCACCGCCGAGGCACCGCAGGCCCGGCTGCGCTTCGGTGCCTGGACGCTGGACACCATCGCCCGGCACCTGCTGGACGCGCAGGGCACCGTGGTGTCGCTCTCCGGAGCCGAATACCGGCTGCTGCGCGTGCTGCTGCAGCATCCGCAGCGCATCCTCTCGCGCGACCAGTTGCTGCAGCTGACCCAGGGGCGGGATGCCGATGTGTTCGATCGCTCCATCGACCTGCTGGTCAGCCGGGTGCGCCAGCGCCTGGGCGACGGCCCGAAGGAGGCGCGCTACATCAAGACGGTACGCAACGAGGGCTATGTGTTCTGCATGGCCGTCGAGCGGGAGGGCAGCGCATGAAAGCCCTGGTGTGGCCGCACAGCCTCACGGGCCGCCTGGTGCTGATCCTGTCCATTGCCTTGCTGGTAGCGCAGGCATCGACTTTCACTTTGGTGTTCACCGAACGCGGCCTGGCGATGCGCGGGATGATGGTGTCTTACATGGCCGCCGACGTGGCCAGCTCCATTGCCATGCTGGATCGTCTTCCGCCGGCAGAGCGGATCAGTTGGTTGCCCCGGCTTGAGCGGAGCAGCTACCGTCTGCGCCTGCAGGAGCCAGGTGACGCAGGCCAGCAAGCGTCGTCCGCACTGGCGACGGAAGTGACACAGGCTCTGTCGCAGGCACTCGGGCAGCCCGTGCGGGCGGTGACCGTCCACGAAGCCGGCGTGGCGCTGCGACTCGACCTGCGCCTTCGCGATGGCACGCCGGTAGCGGTGGACCTGGCGGAGCGGCGCCTGCGGATTTCTCCCTGGGTCCTGGGGCTGCTCGCGGCCCAGCTCACCTTGCTGGCAGCGGCCTGTGCCCTGGCCGTGCGCCAGGCCACCCGCCCGCTCGCACGGCTGGCCCAGGCCGCCGCCACACTGGAGCCTGGGCAGCGCGCGGAACCTCTGCCGGAGACTGGCCCGCACGAGGTGGCCCAGGCCTCGGCGGCCTTCAATCGCATGCGCCAGCGCATCGATGCGCACCTGGACGAGCGCACACAGATGCTGGCGGCGATCTCGCACGACCTGCAAACCCCCATCACCCGCATGCGCCTGCGTGCTGACCTGCTTGACGACGACGGCTTGCGCGACAAGCTGCAAGCCGATCTGACGCAGATGCAGCACCTGGTCGAACAAGGCTTGGCCTACGCGCGCAGCGCGCATGCGCCGCAGGAGCCAGAAGTGCCGACCGATCTCGTGGCACTGATCGAAAGCCTCGTGGCGGACTACCGGGATGCCGGCCAGCCCGTTCGCTGGTTGGGCGGGCCCGCCTGCACGCTGCGCCTTCGGCCGCGCACGCTGCGCCGTGCCATCGGCAACCTGGTGGACAACGCGCTCAAGTTTGCTGCAGAGGCTGAGGTGGCGCTGGAGCATGAGGCGGGCCAAGTGCTCATCCGGGTGATGGATCGGGGACCAGGCATTGCCGCTGAGGAGCTGGACAAGGTGCTGCAGCCCTTTTACCGCATCGAAGGCTCACGCAACGCGGCCACGGGCGGCAGCGGCCTGGGCCTGGCCATCGTGCAACGTCTGGTGGCGCACTGCCGTGCTCAGTTGCAACTGGCCCCGCGTCACGGCGGAGGGTTGGTCGCCAGCATCCATATCCATATCCCCGATGCGGCCATGGCCGGTCATACAGGAGACGGCCGCGCGTGAGGCGTCGCCGTCGCTGGCCATGCCTGCGAAAAGCCTATCGGACGACGCTCGCGTCGAAAGACGACTTCACTTACTCAGCGCAGAGCAAGACGACGCTGGAACCAGCCGATGGCGGCCTGAGCGGTGCCGTTGAAGTCGCGTTCATACACATCGAAGTGCCCCGCACCCGGCACGATGCGCAGGGCCTTGGGTTCCAGCGCCCGGGCGTTGGCGGTCAAGGCCAGATCGGTGGGCGTGCCGCTGTCGCGCTCGGCCACCTGCATCAGCAGCGGGGTCGGGCTGATGCGGTCGATGAAGTCCACCGGGTTGAAGCCGCGTGCGGCATCCACAGACCGAAGGGTGGCCTCCGGCACGGCGCCGGGCGCGCGCGCATAGGCAGCGGTGTACCAGTCCGGAGTCATGGTGAAATGAAAAATGCCACCCGAAGGTGGCATGTCGATGCGCGGGAGTGGCGTGCCGCTACCTGCGCAGCAGGTAAGACTCAGGCGAAGTTGGCTTCCGCAAAGCCCCAGTTGGCCAGCTTGTCGAGGAAGGTTTCGACAAACTTCGGACGCAGGTTGCGGTAGTCGATGTAGTAGGCGTGTTCCCACACGTCCACGGTCAGCAAGGCCTTGTCGGCGGTGGTCAGCGGGGTGCCTGCTGCGCCGGTGTTGACGATGTCGACGCTGCCGTCAGGCTTCTTGACCAGCCAGGTCCAGCCCGAACCGAAGTTGCCGACAGCCGACTTCACGAAAGCTTCTTTGAAGGCCGCATAGCTGCCCCACTTGGCGTTGATGGCGGCAGCCAGGGCACCGGTGGGTTCGCCGCCACCAGCGGGCTTCATGCTGTTCCAGAAGAAGGTGTGGTTCCAGATCTGGGCTGCGTTGTTGTAGATGCCGCCGCTGGAGGTCTTGATGATCTCTTCCAGGGTCTTGGTTTCGAACTCGGTGCCCTTTTGCAGGTTGTTCAGGTTCACGACGTAAGCGTTATGGTGCTTGCCGTGGTGAAACTCCAGGGTTTCCTGGGAGTAGTGCGGAGCCAGTGCATCGATGGCATAGGGCAGTGCGGGCAGGGTATGTTCCATGGTTTCCTCGTGTGGTTTATCGTGAAAAAACAGCTTTGCTGGCGCATTGTAGAAACTAATTCGCGCGGGCATGCGACGGCCCTCGATCAACCCGCCCGTTGGCCCAGGATCAGCCCCTGCAGATACCCCAGCCACCCGCGCATGCCCTGCCCCTGATGGGACAAGGCTGATCACCCCTCCATGCAGGCGCAAGCTTGGTACAGAGCCGCTCGATCCACGCCAGAGCAACTCCGACGCGGGCCGGCAGGACAAAAGGCTCGAAACAGCCCGCCAATACGGCGCCTTCATTGAAAATCGCGGTGCGGTGAGGCTTGGCAAGGAGCCCTGCCTGCGAAAGTACTCCACAAGCCACCACAACCGTCGATCGCGGCACCCCGGCCCCTCCGACCACCCCGCAAAGCCAGCAAATTCGTGATAACCCAATGATTTAATTGAAGTTTTTAATGCCCAATTTTTAATCAAAGTGTGCAAACGACCATTTGGCGCCATCTGGGCGTGCTTGCCCCCCGAGTTCCCCACAAAGTTATCCACAGATTTTGTGAGTGACCGGGCCCGCAAACAGGGGCCACGCCGTTCGTCACGGCAGCAGCCCAAAGCTCCGCCATAATCCGGTGCGGAACCACACCCCCTGGGAGAGACGCTTTGTTTTCGATCATCCAAGCCGCCGGCTGGCCCATCTGGCCTCTGCTGGTCTGCTCCGTGCTGGCCCTGGCGCTCGTTCTGGAGCGTCTGATCAGCCTGCGACCCTCCCGGATTGCCCCCCCCAGTCTGCTGGACGAAGCACTCACCGTGTCTGCCCATGGCCTGCCGTCCGGTGAGGTGGTGCAGCAGCTCGAGCAGAACTCGGCCCTGGGCGAGGTGCTGGCCAGTGGCTTCAAGGCGCTGCTGCAACACCCTCAATGCACCGAAGCCGATCTGCGTGCCGAGCTCGAGGGCACCGGCCGCCGTGTGGCGGCTCAACTCGACAAGCATCTCAGTGCCTTGGCCACCATTGCCTCGGCAGCCCCCCTGCTGGGCCTGCTGGGCACGGTGATCGGCATGATCGACATCTTCGGATCGCAGTCTGCCGGCCCGGGAGCACTCAGCGGTGGCACCAACCCGGCCCAACTGGCCCAGGGGATCTCGGTAGCCCTCTACAACACCGCTTTCGGCCTGATCGTGGCGATTCCGAGCCTGATTTTCTGGCGCTACTTCCGCAGCCGTGCCGACGCCTACCTGCTGACCATGGAACTGGCCGCAGAGCGCCTGCTGCGCCATCTGAACACCCTGCGCAAGTAAGCTCCCATGAACTTTCGCCCGCGCCGCCAGGATGAGCCCGAAATCAACCTGATTCCCTTCATCGACGTGCTGTTGGTGGTGCTGATCTTTCTGATGCTCTCCACCACCTACAGCAAGTTCACGGAGCTGCAGCTGCGCCTGCCCCAGGCCGACGCGGACGCTCAACGTGACTACCCGCGCGAACTGATCGTCAGTGTCAGCGCTGACGGGCGCTTCGCCGTCAACAAGGTGCCGGTTCAAGGCAACCCTGACAGCCTGGCCATGGCCATGGCCGAGGCGGCCAAGGGTGGGCGTGACACCGTGGTGGTGATCAGCGCCGATGCCAGCGCCACCCACCAGTCGGTGATCAACGTGATGGAAGCCGCACGCCGCAGCGGGCTGTCCCAAGTCACGTTTGCCACCCAGTCTCCGCGGGCCGGCAATCGCTGAATGCACGCTTCAATCCCCCAGCCATGACCCGATCCAGCACGGGGCTTTCGACACGCCTGCTGCAGGCCTGGCAGCACCGTGGCCCGGTGGCCTGGGCCCTTTGGCCGGTGTCACGGGTGCTGGGTGCCTTGGTGGCCCTGCGACGCATCGGCTATCGACGAGGCTGGCTGGCCAGCCACCGGGTCCCGGCCGTGGTGATCGTGGTCGGCAACGTGGTGGCAGGAGGCGTCGGCAAGACTCCCGCCGTGCTGGCCCTGGTGCAATGGCTGCGCCAACGTGGGTTGGCGGTGGGGGTGGTGTCGCGCGGTCACGGTCGCCAGACTGACGATTGCCGCGAGGTCACCGCCAGCAGCCAGGCCCACGAGGTGGGCGACGAGCCCTTGCTGATCCAGCGGCGCAGCGGTGCCCCGGTCTTTGTGGCGCGACAACGGGTGCAGGCCGCGCAGGCCCTGCTGCGCCACCACCCCGCCACCCAGGTGATTGTGTGTGACGACGGATTGCAACATCTGGCGCTGCAACGCGACATCGAACTGTGCGTGTTCGATGACCGCGGCGTCGGCAACGGCTTTCTGCAACCGGCCGGGCCGCTGCGCGAGCCTTGGCCTCGGCCTGTGGATCTGGTGCTGCACACCGGTGAACACCCAGCCTTTGCTGGCTACCGGGCACATCGCCAACTGGCCTCTGTGGCATACAACGGCCACGGCCAGACCTGCCCGGTCGATGTGTTGCGGCAGCGGGCCTGGCACGCCATGGCCGGCATTGCCCACCCCGAGCGGTTTTTCAGCATGTTGCAAGACCTCGGATTCGATGTGCAACAGACCACGGCGCTGCCCGATCACCATGACTATCGCAACGGTTTGCCCCCCAGTGCGGCAGGCCTTGGCCTCATCTGCACCGAAAAAGACGCCCACAAGCTGTGGGCGATCCAGCCTGACGCCTGGGCCTTGCCGCTGCAATTCGAACCCGAGCCTGCATTCTGGGCCGAACTGCAGCAAAGGCTGGAGGCGGCGCTATCATCCAGGCCTTCCCTTCGCACCTCCTGACCCACCACCTTCTCCGCATGGACAGCAAACTTCTTGAACTGCTGGTCTGCCCCGTGACCAAGGGCCCGCTGACCTACGACAAACAACGCGAGGAACTGGTGTCCCACAGCGCCCGCCTGGCCTACCCGGTGCGCGATGGCATTCCCATCCTTCTCGAAAACGAGGCGCGCACACTCAGCGACGAGGAACTGGGCCTGTGAGCTACACGGTTCTGATTCCGGCTCGGCTGGCGTCGTCGCGGCTGCCGGACAAACCACTGGCCGACATCGCCGGCCTGCCCATGGTGGTGCGGGTGGCGCGCCAGGCCCAGTTGAGCCAGGCCGCCAAGGTTGTGGTGGCCGCTGACGATGCCCGCATCGTCTCAGCCTGCCAACAACATGACGTGCAGGCCATCCTGACCCGTGCCGACCACCCTTCGGGCAGCGATCGGCTGGCCGAAGCCTGCGGGGCGCTGGGCCTTGCGGACGACGAACTGGTGGTGAATGTGCAGGGTGACGAGCCCTTGATCGACCCGGGCCTGATCGATGCCGTGGCCACCCTGTTGCGCCAACACCCCGGCGCCAGCATGAGCACGGCCGCGCACGCCATCGACTCAATGGAAGAGTTCAACAACCCGAACGTGGTCAAGGTGGTGCTGGAGGCCTCGGGGCTGGCGCTGACCTTCAGCCGGGCTCCCATCCCGTGGTCGCGCGACATGGCCGGCCAGGCCTGGTGGCGCAACCCAGCGGCGGCAGGGCTCAAGCCATTGCGCCACATCGGCATCTACGGCTATCGCGTGGGTTTTCTGCGCGCCTTCCCCAGCCTGCCGCAGGCACCGCTCGAAGTGGTGGAGTCGCTCGAACAGATGCGGGCGGTGTGGCACGGACACCGCATTGCCGTGCACCTGAGTGAACAGGCTCCGGGGCCGGGCGTCGACACGCCCGAAGACCTGGCACGCGTGCGAGCGCATTTCAGCACACTACAGGGCTGAAACTGCCGGGGCCCGGGCCGGCCCGGGCGCCAGCGCTTTGTCACAAGCGTAAGGCTGGCGCAGGGCTGCCCATGCTATCCTCTCTGCCAAATGAGCACTGCATCTGCCTTGGCCCACCGGGGTCAACTTGTGCGCAGCCAGTGGTGCCGGCCGATTTGACACTATCCGAGGACTTCCATGAGACTGATTCTGCTGGGCGCGCCAGGCGCGGGTAAAGGCACGCAAGCCACCTTCATTTGCCAGAAGTACGGCATCCCCCAGATTTCAACGGGCGACATGCTGCGCGCAGCGGTCAAGGCCGGCACCCCCTTGGGCCTGCAGGCCAAGAGCGTGATGGAGTCCGGTGGCCTGGTGAGCGATGAGTTGATCATCAACCTGGTCAAGGAGCGCATCGCCCAGGCCGATTGCGCCAATGGTTTCCTGTTCGACGGCTTTCCCCGCACCATCCCCCAAGCCGATGCGATGAAGGCGGCTGGCGTCAAGCTCGACTACGTGCTTGAAATCGATGTGCCCTTCGAAGCCATCATCGAACGCATGAGCGGCCGCCGCTCGCACCCGGCTTCGGGTCGCACCTACCACGTCAAGTTCAACCCGCCCAAGACCGAAGGCCTGGACGACCTCACCGGCGAACCGCTGATCCAGCGCGACGACGACAAGGAAGAAACCGTCAAGAAGCGCCTGGAGGTCTACAGCGCACAAACCCGCCCTCTGGTGGATTACTACGGCAACTGGGCCAAGAGCGACGCCGCAGCTGCGCCCAAGTACCGCGCCATCAGCGGCATGGGCTCGGTCGACGAGATCACGGCTCGCGCCCTGCAGGCTCTCGCCAGCTGAGCCCGCACAGGCATCTCGTGACAAGCCACCTTCGGGTGGCTTTTTTGTGCCCGCAACCCAGGCTGTCGCTGGCCATCAAGCCGTCATCAACTGCAGCATCAGGGCAACCCGGGCCTTGACCGGGTTCAGCCCGGGCATGACAGGCCAGCCCCCCGCCTCCGTCACCAACACAGGGCCAAAGGCACAACGGGAACTGCGGTAGACCGCCACGCCGGCCGCCACAGCGCGCTGCAAGGCCTGATCGAGGCCCTGGTTCAGCGTGCCATTGCCGGTGGCCGCGATCACCAGACCGCGCACCCCTTGAGCCACCAAGGCGTCCACCTCACGGCCCTGTGCTCCGGCATGGCTGTACAGCACGGACACCCAGGGCCAATCCAGGGCCGGCAAAGCCAAGCAAGCCGCGGCCAAAGACGCCGGCGCGGTGCTGCTCGACGTTGAAGAAAGGGTTCGCAACCAGGCCACCTGCCCCTCATACAGACGCGCACAAGGCCCGACATCGCCCGAACTGAAGGCGTCCGGCTGATAGGTGTGCACCTTCTGCACCGCTCTGGCTTCGTGCACCAGGCCCGCACACACCACCAGCACCCCGCTGGCCTGCGGGTCCGAGGCCACCGCCACGGCATCCACCAGATTTTGCGGACCATCCGGCGCCAGCGCCGTCGCCGGGCGCATGGAGCAGGTCAGCACCACCGGCTTGGCACAGTGCCCCAGGGTGGCGCTGAGGAAATACGCCGTCTCTTCGAGGGTATCGGTGCCATGTGTGATCACCACCCCCTGCACGGAGGGGTCTGACAACCCGTGCTGGACCCGCTGCAGCAACACCTGCCAGGTGGGGTGATCCATGTCCTTGCTGTCGAGTTGGGCCACCTGCTCACAACTCAGGGTGACACCCTGCGTCAAAGGCAGCCCCGCCAGCAGGTCTGCCACACCACGCTGCGCAGCACGGTAGCCAATGTTGTCATCGGGTCTGCCGGCCTCGCCTGCGATGGTGCCACCGGTACCCAATACAACAAGGTGCGAAGAAGTCGTGATGTTGGCTTGCATTTCAGAAAAAACTGGTGAAAAATACAGTTACTGGATATTAAAACAGCCCTCAGGAGCCGCCACCATGGACATGCCCAAGCTCACCGCACGACAGCAACAGATTCTGGAACTGATCCAGAGCGCCATCGGCCGCACCGGAGCTCCCCCCACCCGGGCCGAGATCGCATCCGAGCTGGGCTTCAAATCAGCCAACGCCGCCGAAGAGCACCTGCAGGCACTGGCACGCAAAGGGGTCATCGAACTGGTCAGCGGCACCTCGCGCGGCATCCGACTGCGTGGCGAAACCTTGCGCCAGCTGAACCAAAGCCGTGACCCTCAATTCTCCCTGCCCTTGCCCGGCCTCAGCCAATTGGCCTTGCCGCTGATCGGCCGCGTCGCCGCAGGCTCACCGATTCTCGCCCAAGAGCATGTGGATCAAACCTATTACGTGGAAAACAGCCTTTTCCAGCACAAGCCCGATTACCTGCTGAAGGTGCGTGGCATGTCGATGCGCGATGCCGGCATCATGGACGGCGACCTGCTGGCGGTGCAATCCACGCGCGAGGCCAAGAACGGTCAGATCATCGTGGCGCGACTGGGCGAAGAGGTCACGGTCAAGCGTTTGCGAAAAACGCCCCAGCACATCGAGCTGATCGCAGAGAACCCCGATTACGCGCCCATCATCGTCCAACCGGGCGATCCGTTCGAGATCGAAGGCCTGGCCGTCGGCCTGATCCGGAACACGATGCTGATGTAAGGCAGAGGGCCTGCGCAGGTGGCGGGCGTTTGAGGCAAGACGAGCTTGCCGAACAACCCTGCGCTGGCTCTATCTTTCAATCCTGCCTGTGTTCAACCCCTGAATCGAACTGGAGTTTCACATGGGAAAGGCATTCACCACTGCCGTGCGTTGGCTCGCCCCTTTGGGCGCCATGCTGGCCCCCAGGCGCCTCAACCCCGCCACCCTGAACGATGCCAAGCTGGGCCCCCAAGCCCCCAAGCCGGCATCGAAGCGCGCCGAACTTGCGCACGGCACGCCCAAGACAGGCCAAGACCTCGTCGGCATCGCGCTCCAGCCGGAATCCCCCTCCGCCACGCTGGAAGCACGAACAGAACAAGCGCCTGCTGTGGCCACCCACCAGGCGCACGCTGCCCCCGCACCCAGCATGCGACCGCTTCGCGTGCTGCGGATCCGGGAGAATGGCCCCCACCCCCGACAGGCCGGTCGACTGGTGATCTCAGGGCGCATGGCCGATGTCTGCGCCGAACTGGAGCGCTTGGCTGCAGCCCATCCAGGACTGGTTCACTGAGCCGCGAAGGCCTGGCTTCGAATCACCAGGCCAGCCGCGCGCCCGCAGGCCGCCGCGTTGACGGCCGCACCCGAACGCATCGTTTCGTGCTCAAGAGGCCAGGGCACGCACCACAGCGCAAGCCGGGCTCAGCCCCAGCTGCTTCTGAACCGGGCATATGCCCGCATTCACCCCTCACTCGATCGATGATCCCCCTGATCCAGCCCCGACGCCGATCACAGGCAAGGCACAATCAGGGGATGAACATTGTGATTCTGGACGACTACCAAGACGCAGTGCGCAAACTCAATTGCGCGGCACGCCTGGACCCCTACTCCGCCAAGGTCTACACCAACACGGTGAAGGGCCTTGGACAGCTTTCGGTGCGGCTCAAGGATGCGGAAGTCATCGTGCTGATCCGGGAGCGGACTCACATCACACGGCAATTGATCGAGAAGCTGCCCAAGCTCAGGCTGATCTCCCAGACAGGCCGGGTCGGCAGCCACATCGACGTGGGCGCCTGCACCGAAAAGGGCATTGCGGTGGCCGAGGGCGTCGGTTCTCCCGTGGCACCGGCCGAGCTGACCTGGGCGCTGATCATGACGAGCATGAGGCGGCTGCCCCAGTACATCTCCAACCTCAAACACGGCGCATGGCAACAATCGGGGCTGAAGTCGGCCTCCATGCCACCCAACTTCGGTCTGGGCAACGTGCTGCGAGGCAAGACGCTGGGCATCTGGGGCTACGGCAAGATTGGCCAGCTGGTCGCCAGCTATGGCGCGGCGTTTGGCATGAATGTGCGTGTCTGGGGCCGGGAAGCGTCGCGCGCCCAGGCCTTGTCGGATGGCTATCAGGCGGCCAACAGCCGCGAAGAGTTCTTCGAACAATGCGATGTGTTGAGCCTGCACCTGCGCCTGAATGACGACACGCGGGGTATTGTTTCACTCGAAGACCTCTCGCGCATGAAGCCCAGCGCCTTGATCGTCAACACATCACGCGCCGAACTGCTGGAGCCCGATGCCTTGATCGCAGCGCTGAACCGGGGCCGCCCCGGCATGGCCGCCGTGGACGTGTTCGAAAGCGAGCCCATCCTGCAGGGACATGCCTTGCTTCGGCTGGAAAATTGCGTCTGTACCCCCCACATCGGCTATGTAGAGCTCGACAGTTACGAACTGTACTTTGGTGCCGCCTTCGACAACCTGGTGAACTACATCCGCGGCACACCCACCAACATCGTCAACCCGGGCGCCTTGCAGGTTCGCCGCTGATCCAGCCAGCCTCGAAATTGCGCTGAGGTTGGCGGCGCATTCGGGCATGACTCGCAAGTGGCTGTGGCTGACCCACGGGCCTGAACGCAGCGACGGCCGCTGCATCAGCGGCACACCGTGTCAGGTCTTGTCGGGCTTTGAGAGAGACTTCGCAAGATCGGCTTCAAACATGTCAAAGTCGATCAAATTGCTGTCTTCAATGGTCGGTGACTCAACAGGCATCTTCACAGAGGCCTGATCCAACTCGGCCAGACCGGTCCCGTCGAGGGAGAAATCCAGCGGTGAGTCCAAGGGGGAATCAAGAGGCGAGTCAAATGGAGAGTCCAGGGGCGAAACCAGCGCATCGGCCCTGGGCGCAACCGCCCGACCCTTGCGGGATTCGTCGTCCAGCAAGGCCGTCGGTGCCCTGGGAGCCACCAAGGCAGCCTCCATCTCACTCAAATCCAGATCCAGGTTCATCACACTGTCGGTGTCCGGCATCTGGGTGGACGGACCAAAACCGGAAATCGGCTCAACAGGCATGAATTCGACCGGAATCTGGCCAGGCGTGGTCCCGAACTGAGAGTCGCGCACGGTCTGGAAGGCCGTCGACAGGTCACCCGATTGCAACCGCGGACTGCTGACGCCCGAGGTGCCATCGCTGCGGGCTTCTTGATCAAGCTGACGGGCCACGGCCTGCAACACCAGCAGGTCTCGGAAAGCCTCCAGATCAAAAAACTCGCCGATGGAGACGGCATGGGGGCGGAACACCGCATCCTCCACCGCCATCAGTGCCCCTGGACTGCCCCAGACCTTCTCGAGGTACGACAGCGTGCGCGGATAGGCTTCCAAGCCCTTACCAGCCTTGGAAAACGCACTGAAGGGGGGCACTTCGGCGCTGAAGATCTGGTTGAAACGCTCACGCAAGCGTGCGTATTCACCGGTATGACTCAGCGTGTGGTGGATCTTGAGCAGGTCCAGGTAGGCCAGCGGTGTGTTGTCCGGGTACTGATCGATGTAGCTTTGCAGCACCCCGATGGCTTCGTCGTATTGACCGAGCGAGACGAAAAATTCCGCATGCTGCTGCACATCGAACAGATCCAGCGGGGGCTTGGAGCCTGTACCGGGCACCACCAAGCCCACCGAGTCGGGCGGGCTCGCGGGACGCAACTCCGATTTCAGAAAATCAGTAGGCGATGCCGCTGAGGCCTTGCCAAGGCTTTCCAGTCGCTGGAACGCAGATTCGCTCAAATCCAGATCGACATGAACGCCCGACATGGAGGGCAGGAAAGCCGGCTTGGCCGGATCGGCCGTGACCGGCTTTGCGCCCCCCGGCACAGCCGCCTTGGTCGCAGGACCCGGCGCGGGCTCTGGAAGAATGGATGCGCCAGCGTCTGCATCCGGGTTCGCCTTGAGACCGGCCTGCCACCAAGGGGTCTTTCCCTTGCGCGCCGTTTTGGGGGCTGCAGCACCCGATTTTGGCAACCCGCCGCTTCGCTTCAAACGCAGGCCGGCATAGGCGCCCGCGCCCAAGAGCAGAAGCAACAAGCCACTCAGGCCATACACCACCGGATTGGCATACCGCTCATCCTCAGCCTCGGCCAAGCGGCCTTTCAGTTCGTTCAACTGTGCCTGGTTTTGCTTGTCCAAAGACCTGAGTCGCTTGTTCTCGACCTCCAGACGCGCACGGTCATCGCTGTCGGAAAGAATCTGCTCCAAAGATCGATTCAAAGAGGCCCAAGCCGCCAAAGCCTGAGCGCGCTGCGGCGAAGCGCCCTCCTGGGGAACCACGCTGAGCATGGGCGAAGGTTTCAAGCCCACGACTCGATCAGGCACATCCACCGGCGCATCCAATCTGAGACGGGCCTTGGACCCCTGCGCAAGCACAGCGGGCTTGCCGGTCAGGCCTTTGGCGGACTCGTGGCGCCCGGCCTTCTGAGAACGCTCATGACCCCGACCCGGGGACGAGCTGCCTTTGCCACGGGTCTCGCCCGACGAGGCAGTGGCTGCAGACAGCGTGGGGTCAATGGCCTTGGGGGCCTGAACCACCGGTGCCGGGATGGCGGTGGTCGTTGCGCCCACCGAGGTGGCCGCGCGCGGATCCGCCGGCAGATCGGTCAGCAATACGTAACGTCGGGTGACCTGCTGGCCACAAGTCGCGGACAGCGTCACCGTGACGACAGGCTCGTCCACCGGAGTGCTCGATCGGAGGCGCACGACCCGCTCCCCGGCACTGCCGGAAATAGCCAGTGTGACGCGAGAGCCATCGATGCGAGTATCGCCTTGAGCCAGTTGAGCACGCAGGCATCCCGGGTCCACCTCCTCACCGGGCTCGAGTTTCAACTCGAACGCCAGCGAGAGCGTCTGTCCCAGAACAGCGTTACCGCGCACGCCCCCCAAGCTGAGAGCAAAACTGCTTCCAGCCAGCGCCAACAATGGCACCCCAACGAAAATATTACGTATTTTCACAATTTCGTGTTTGCTTTATCGCAGATTCTGGCACAAGGCTTCCAATCTCCAAGCAAGGGATAATTCAATCATGAAAATAATTTACCAAAGCGTTGCAATCGTGGGCAGTGGCGCCATGGGTCGAGGCATCGCGCAGATGGCTGCTCAGGCCGGCAGCCAGGTGTATCTGTTCGATGCCAAGCACGGCGCAGCCCAATCGGCGCGTGAAGAAATTGGCAATCAGTGGGAAAAATTGGCAGCCAAGGGCCGAATCAGCCCGGATCAACTGCAGCAATATCAAAGCCGGTTGCACATTGCAGAAAGTCTGACTGAATTGGCCAGTTGCCAACTGGTCATCGAAGCCATTGTCGAAAATCTCGAGGCCAAACGGGCCTTGTTGCGCGATCTGGAGGCCGTGGTCGATGCCGAATGCGTGTTGGCCAGCAACACCTCATCCCTCTCGATCACAGCCATTGCCGCCGCCTGCGCCCACCCTGGGCGGGTGGCCGGCTACCATTTCTTCAACCCGGTGCCGCTGATGAAGGTGGTTGAGGTCATTGCCGGCCTGGCCACCACGCCACAAACCTGCTCGGCGCTCAGCGACTACGCCCGCCAGATGGGCCACACCCCTGTGACCGCGCAGGACACCCCTGGCTTCATCGTCAACCACGCCGGCCGGGGCTACGGCACCGAAGCCTTGCGCATCGTGTCGGAGGGCGTGGCCGACTTCGCCACCATCGACCGCATCCTGAAAGACCAGGTGGGATTCAAGCTGGGCCCGTTCGAGTTGCTGGACCTGACCGCACTGGACGTGTCGCACCCGGTGATGGAGTCGATCTACAAGCAATACTATGAAGAGGCCCGCTATCGGCCCAGCGTCATCACCGCACAGCGTTTGGCCGGCGGCATGCTGGGTCGCAAGACCGGCCAGGGCTTCTACCGCTATGAGGGCCAGCAGGCTCAGTGGCCACCCGAGCCCCCGGTGCCCCAGGTTCACGAGATGCCCCCCGTGTGGGTTTCAAGCCGCGCCGCACGCCGGGCTGAGCTGTACCAACTGCTGAAGGACCTGGGTGCCACCATCGAAACTGGGTCATCGCCGTCACCCCAGGCGCTGACCCTGGTCGCCCCACTGGGCTTCGATGTGACCACGGTGGCCGTGGTCGAGCGGCTCGACCCCAGCCGCACCGTGGGCATCGACATGCTGGTGGACGACGCCAGCACCAAGCGGCGTGTGCTGGCCACCAACCCCGCCACCCGCGCCGACATGCGCGACGCCGCGCATGCGCTGTTTGCACGGGATGGCAAGGCCGTGAGCGTGATCCGCGACAGTGGCGGCTTCGTCACCCAGCGGGTGGTGGCCACCATCATCAACATCGCCACCGACATCTGCCAGCAAGGCATCTGCAGCCCACGTGACCTGGAGCTGGCGGTCACCCTGGGCCTGGGCTACCCCATGGGCCCTCTCGCCATGGGAGACCGCTACGGCCCCACCAATGTGCTGGAGGTGCTGTTCAACATGCAGACCGTGTATGGAGACCAGCGCTACCGCCCCAGCCCCTGGCTGCGCCGCCGCGGCGCCATCGGCCTGAGCCTGAGCCACGTCGAGTCCTGAGACAACCCGCATCACCACACCACAGAACCATGCCCGCCGAACTGCAAAGCACCCGCCAGGATCAGACCCTGATCCTGACCCTGCACAACCCCGAGTTCCGCAATGCGCTCGGGCCGGAAATGTACGCGGCCGGCGTCGAAGCCCTCAACGTGGCCGAGCGCAGCCCGGAGGTTCGTTCGGTGGTGATCACAGGGGCTGGGCCCTGGTTCTGTGCCGGTGGCAACCTGCAACGACTGCAGGCCAACCGGCAACAGCCACCGGCCGTGCAGGCCGAAAGCATCGAGGGGCTGCACACCTGGATCGAGGCCATCCGGCTGTTCCCCAAGCCGGTGCTGGCGGCCGTCGAAGGGGCTGCCGCGGGCGCCGGGTTTTCACTGGCGCTGGCCTGCGATTTCGTGCTGGCCGCACGCGACGCCCAGTTCGTCATGGCCTACAGCAACATGGCCCTCTCGCCAGACGGTGGCGGCAGTTGGAGCCTGGCGCGGGCCTTGCCGCGGCAACTCGTCACGGAGCTGCTGATGTTCGGCAACCGCATCTCAGCCAGCGCACTACAGCAGCATGGCCTGGTGAACCATGTCAGCGAACCCGGCCAGGCGCTTCAGGACGCTTTGCAATGGGCCGAACGCCTCAACGCGCGCGCGCCCAACGCACTGGCCAGCATCAAGGACCTGATCAACGAGGCGGGCCAGCACGACTTGAACCAACACCTCGAGTCTGAGCGAGAGCACTTTGTGCGCAATCTGCACCACATCAATGCAGGCATTGGCATGGCGGCCTTTCTGAACAAGACCACGCCGCGCTACTGATCGCACCGTCACCGATCACGCCGTCATCGGTCGCTCAGACACCGGCCTCGCGCCGCCCACGGCACCCCGCCGTCACCGCCCCTCTCCCCCCCCATCGGATGCCGCCTTCGCCCGCATCCCAAGCCCCCCCATCCGTCCAGACACGCAGGTGACAACCCTGTGGGATCACGCCGGTCCCAGACGCGACAATGAGCCTGTTTTCAGTCACGCAAAAGACAGGCCATGGACGACCCGATTCTTAATATCGAAGAACGTGAAGCGATCAACTCCGGTCGCTGGTTCTCATCCCTCTCACCCTCACTCCGGCACGACATACTCCGATGCGCATACGTGAAGCGATACCGCGACGGCGAGCTGATTGCAGCACGAGGCGACCCACCGGAAGAGTGGATCGCCTGTGCCAAGGGCGCCGTGCGAGTGAGCTCCACCTCGATCTCGGGCAAGCAGATCACGCTGACCTATGTCGAGCCCGGGATCTGGTTTGGCGATGTGGCCATCTTCGACGGGGACCGGCGCACCCACGATGCCTATGCGCATGGCGACACCACCATCCTGTGCGTGGCCAAGGCCGACTTCAAGAAGATCCTGGCCATGCACGTGGAGCTGTACGAAGCCATGCTGCGACTGCATGCGCGGCGCATCCGTCAGCTGTTCGGCCTGGTGGAAGACCTCAACACCCTGCCCCTGCGTGCGCGCTTGGCCAAGCAATTGGTGCACCTGGTTCGCAGCTATGGTGTGCCCAGCCTGTCGGATGGGCGCGAGATGCGCATCAGCCTGCACCTGGCGCAAGAAGAACTGGCCCAGTTGCTGGGGGCCTCGCGCCAGCGCGTCAACCAGGAACTGAAAGCCATGGAGCGCGAAGACGCGATCCGCATCGAGCCCGGAGGCCTGATCGTGCGTGACCGCGATGCGCTGATGCGCATCGCCGACAGCGACCTCTGATCCAGCCCCCGCCCCTGAAACCCAAAGAGACAAACAACCGCCCATGAGCAACTACGAACACTTTGTTGGCACGCGCCCCGTGACAGACCAGCACGCCATCGACACCGCGGCCCTGTCGCAGTGGTTGAGCCAGCACCTGCCCGGGTTTGAGGGCCCGCTGAGCGTCGAGATGTTCAAGGGCGGCCAGTCCAACCCCACCTACAAACTGCTCACCCCCCAGCGCTCCTATGTGATGCGTGCCAAGCCGGGCCCCGTGGCCAAACTGCTGCCCTCGGCCCATGCCATCGAACGCGAATTCGCCGTGATGACCGGTCTGGCAGGCACCGATGTGCCGGTGGCCCAGATGCACTGCCTGTGTGAAGACGAATCCATCATCGGCCGCGCCTTCTACGTCATGGAGTTTGTGGATGGCCGCGTGATGTGGGACCAGTCCTTGCCGGGCATGACGCCTGCGCAGCGCCGCGAGATCTACCTGGAGATGAACCGCGTGATCGCGGCCCTGCACACCGTCAAGTTTGCCGACCGTGGCCTGGCCGGCTACGGCAAACCGGGCAACTATTTCGAGCGCCAGATCGGCCGCTGGAGCAAGCAATACGTGGCCTCCATCACCCAGCCCATCCCCGAGATGGACCAGTTGATGGCCTGGCTGCCGGCCAACATCCCGGCTGCGGCACGTGACGAGAACATGGTCTCGATCGTGCACGGCGATTACCGGCTCGACAACCTGATGTTTCACCCCACCGAGCCACGGGTCCTGGCCGTGCTCGACTGGGAGCTCTCCACCCTGGGCCACCCTTTGGCCGACTTCAGCTACCACTGCATGGCCTGGCACATCCCGCCCGGCTCGTTCCGCGGCATTGGCGGGCTGGACGTCCAAAGCCTGGGCATTCCCACCGAAGACGAATACATCCGCCTGTACTGCGAGCGGACCGGCCTCACCACCCCCGAGGCCCTCAAGGCCGACTGGAACTTCTACCTGGCCTACAACCTGTTCCGCATCGCTGCCATCCTGCAAGGCATTGCCAAACGCGTGGAGACCGGCACGGCCTCCAGCGCCCAGGCCGTCAGCTCGGCGGCCGGCGCGCGGCCCCTGGCGCAGATGGCCTGGCAGTTTGCCCAACGCGCAGGCGGTTGACCCGCGCAACAGACAGCGTCACCTCACTCTTTCGTTCTTTCCACAAGAAGCCACCGGCACAGCGCCAATCAATCCAACAGGAGAAGCACATGGACTTTGACTATTCACCGAAAACCAAGGAACTCCAGGCACGGCTGAAGCAGTTCATGGCCGAGTACATTTACCCGTCCGAGGGCGCCTACCACGCCGAACTGCAGGCCAACACGGCTGCGGGCAAACGCTGGTCGGCCTTGAGGACCATCGAAGACCTCAAGCCCAAGGCCCAGGCGGCCGGCCTGTGGAATCTGTTCCTGCCGGTCGACACCGCCGAGGCCTCGGGCTACAAGGGTGCGGGCCTGACCAACCAGGAGTACGCCCCGCTGGCCGAAATCATGGGTGCGGTGCCCTGGGCCAGTGAGGTGTTCAACTGCTCGGCCCCCGACACCGGCAACATGGAAACCATCGCCCGTTACGGCTCGGCAGAGATCCGTGAGCGCTGGCTCAAACCCCTGCTCGAAGGCAAGATCCGCTCGGCCTTCGCCATGACCGAACCCGATGTGGCCTCCAGCGACGCCACCAACATCGAAACCCGCATCGAACGCCAGGGCGACGAATACGTCATCAATGGCCGCAAGTGGTGGATTTCAGGCGCTGCCGATCCCCGCTGCGCCGTCTTCATCACCATGGGCAAGACCGATCCGGAAGCCCCCCGCCACTCGCAACAGAGCATGGTGGTGGTGCCCGCCGATGCGCCCGGCATCAAGATCCTGCGCCCGCTGAATGTGTTCGGCTACGACGATGCCCCGCACGGCCACGTCGAGATGACGTTTGAGAACGTGCGTGTGCCCGTGGGCAACATCCTGCTGGGTGAGGGCCGCGGCTTCGAGATCGCCCAAGGTCGCCTTGGCCCCGGACGCATCCACCACTGCATGCGCCTGATCGGTCTGGCCGAGCGCGCGCTTGAACTGATGTGCCGCCGCGCCTCGGCCCGCACTGCCTTCGGCAAGACCGTGGCACAGCAGACCGTCACGCAAGAGCGCATTGCCGAAGCCCGCTGCAAGATCGACATGGCCCGCCTGCTCACCCTCAAGGCCGCCTGGATGATGGACGTGGCCGGCAACAAGGTGGCCAAGACCGAAATCGCCATGATCAAGGTGGTGGCTCCGAGCATGGCCTGCCAGGTCATCGACTGGGCCATGCAGGTGCATGGCGGCGGCGGCATGTGCGACGACTTCCCTCTGGCCTACGCCTACGCCGGCGCCCGCACCCTGCGTTTCGCAGACGGTCCGGACGAAGTGCATCGCAACGCCATCGCCAAGCTCGAACTGGGCAAGTACGCCGCCCGCCCTGTCGAAGTCGAAATGCCGATCACACGAGGCTGCTGAGCCCGAAGCCGGCAAACACCTGAGCCCGGTTCGATGCCAGCTGGGCCAACTCCAGGGTGCGGGTCAACTCCTGCACCCTGGACCGGTCATGCTGGGTGCGCAGATACAGACTTCCTCGCGTCAGCATCATGACCAAAGGGATGGAGCCGGCCTCCGACCCCTCCCAGGCCAGCAAGCCCGCCGTCAACGGACCCTCCAGCCAAGCCTGAGCCTCCTCTCGCCGCTCGCCCAGCACGGCATAACGGGCCCACAGGTCTGGCGCCATCGTGGTCCAACCCAGCTCGCCGAACAGCGCCAGCCACCGGCTCTCTTCGTGCAACTTCAGATTGCCTGTGGTTCGAACCTTGTCGGTGTACCCCTCGTAGGCCTGCTGCTCCAGCCGGGCCTTCAGCCAGCGACTCATCACCATCAGAGACAGCCGGTCCGGCAAATCCAGATTCATGCGCAGGCGCAATTCGTAGCCACTCAGGTAGTCACGTCGTGGCGGCATGCTCTCCATGCGCACGGCCATCCCGCCGAGATGCCCGGTCCATATCAGACGGTCTTCGCTGCGGAGAGTCTCGAACGCCAGGCCTTCACGCTTGGCCCAGGCCCCCAAGGCGGCCGAATGATCAGGTTTCAAGAACTTTGACAAGCGCTCCAGCATGGCATTTCAAATTCACTGAAAAATGAATTATTTGCCAGAAATGGGGTGTCCTGCAGACGCCAGCGGTTGAGTACAGCAACAACAGCACAGAACGGGGAAAGAATTCAGTGCGCGGCTACCGCAGTGCTGCCTCCAGCCAACAGCGCCATCCGGGGCCAGCCGCCAAATCCTGTCGGCCCTGGCGAACAGGCGCTCCTTGGGCAACGCCAAGGCATCGCCCAGGGCAGCCCGTAGCTCAGTTGGACAGCACAAACG
>Ga0209913_1000160_pt1 | contig 69587 bp, 60 predicted proteins | sample PersoiDNA2013203_FD_185805 | JGI IMG/M metagenome (GOLD analysis project Ga0209913, IMG submission 185805) | Permafrost soil microbial communities from the Arctic, to analyse light accelerated degradation of dissolved organic matter (DOM) -... | ecosystem: Environmental > Terrestrial > Soil >...
CGCCGAATTTCTTCGACAGAACCGTTGCGATTGCAGCGGTCAGCGTGGTTTTACCGTGGTCGACGTGGCCGATGGTGCCGACGTTGACGTGCGGCTTGGTCCGTTCGAATTTACCTTTTGCCATTTTGAACTCCTAATGATTTGATTAGATTGCTCAGGCACACGCCCGACGGTCTGGTTTGAATTGCTTCTGTGCTGCCTGCTGCGAATTCTGGTGCCCTTGACGTGGATCGAACACGTGGCCTCTCCCTTACCAAGGGAGTGCTCTACCACTGAGCTACAAGGGCTGTAATTTGTTGCATGCGATGCATCAAGCATCTGAACGGAAACTGGAGCGGGTGAAGGGAATCGAACCCTCGTCGTAAGCTTGGAAGGCTTCTGCTCTACCATTGAGCTACACCCGCGAGGTATCGTTCACTTATCTTCACTTACTTGCTACTACCCAGTTTTCCTTGCAAAAACTTGGTGGAGGGGGCTGGATTCGAACCAGCGTACTCATAGAGAACAGATTTACAGTCTGTCGCCTTTAACCACTCGGCCACCCCTCCGCGGGAACCGCAGAGTATGAAGCATCTACTCACAACTGTCAACCTTATTTACTGATGCCTGACTGCTGCATTTGCGTATAAAGAAGAAGTTGGCTGCTTCGGGGCGTGATTATAAGCTCCCGATTTGAGAATGTGCAAGGGTTGGCGTGAAAAAGTCGACTTTTTTTCGACTTTTTTTATCGCCCCCGGCTGCGAGCCGCATTTTTCCGTCATTCGCCCCGCATTTCTCCCTGTCACCGGGCGTCAGGCGGATGCATCCAGGAGTTGCCAAGGGGCTTATATTTACGCAACAACTGCTGATGCAAGCCCGATAGCACGGGCAATTTGGGGTTGCGTGGGTCCAGGCGGCGCACGCCGGCAATAAACGTCAGCGCCTGCTGCCCCATGCGCTCATCCCAACCTTCGTGTTCCAGGCATTTCAGTACCGCCACGGCCGCATTGAAGACCACTTGCGGGTTGTCGGGCAGGCGTGTGACGGCTTCGCCCATCAGATTGACGGCGCCGCGGAAATCGCCTTCTCCCGCCCTGGCGGCGCCGGCGGCCACCATATCGGCCACTTCCTGGCGGCTTTGCCGCGCCAGCGCCTTGGCCAACTCCTCGCGCCCCGCCAGCTCGAACACGGCCATGGCCCGCGTCATGGCCGCGCTGTCGGGCGCATTGCGCATGACTTCACGCATCACCTCGGCCGCGCCGTCTTCGCGCCCGTGCGCCAGGCAGTGGCGCGCCAGCTCCGTTTTCAGCGTATTCGAGCTGCCCACGCTATGCCGGTTGGCGGTCAGGGCGGCGTCGAGCGATTGCTGCAGGCGTTCCTCGTTGCCCGTATGCGCATGCAACATGGCGCTGCACAGAGCGCTGCACAGCTCCGCATTCTTTTGTCCGCCCATCGACTTGTCGAGGTCGCGGATCACGGCGCCCACCTGCAAGGGGTCGCCCTTGCGCACCAGGGTCTGCACCAGGCGCACATGGTCTTCCGGGTCGCGGAACTCCGAATACTTGGCCTTGCTGACCACCAGCTTCAGGGCTTTTTCCGCCATCTCGATATCGTCGGCCGCCAGGGCCGCCTCGCCCAGCCGGCGCAAACGGCGCACGGCATGCGGCGACAGGGCCACTGCCTCGCTCAGGGCCGCCTGCGCCAGTTCCGGCTTGCCTTGCGCCAAGTGCGTGCGCGCCAGCCAGTCATACGCATCGAGAAAGCGTTTGTTGTTTTCCAGCAGCCCTTCCAGCGTGCCCTGCGCCGCTGCGTACTCGCCCAGCAGAAACTGCGTCTTGGCCTGCCCCAGGCGCGCCCAGCCGATGGACTTGGCCTGGTACAGGGCTGCGTAGATCGGCTCGGCGTCGGCCGCCTCGCCCAGCAGCAAATGCAATTCCGCGCGCAGGCGCAGGAAATCGGTGGCGTAGCGGGGATACAGGCTGGCGCCCTCGGCGCAGGCGGCAATCGCCGCGCGCTCATTGCCCACGTCGATCAGTTCATACACGGGCACGAAGGCATTGCGCTTGTCCAGCGCGCGGGCTATGCGCTCAAGCATGTTCTCAGCGGTGAAGGGCTTGAGGATGTAATCGGTGGGCAGCAGCTCGACGGCGCTGACTACCTTGGCAAAGCTGCCTTCGCCCGTGACCATGAAGAACATGGTCGACGCATGCATCAATTTGTGGTGGCGCAAGTCTTCCAGCATCTGCTGGCCATCCTGCCCGCCGTCGAGGTCGTATTCGCACAGGATCAAATCATACGATTTGCTGCCCAGCATGCGGATCGCCTGGCCCGAGCTGGCCGCGTCATCGATCTTCGCCAGGCCGCACAGGTTGAGCATATTGTGCAGGCTGGCGCGCATGCCCGGATGCGGCTCGATGATCAGTGCGCTAAGGCCCTTGAGTTCTTTCATGTCGTAATGTCCGAAAACTCCGCGGCGCGCCACACTGGTGCGTGGCGCCAGCCAGCATGAGGCAGCCGAGTATATGACGGCGCCGCGCGCAAGGGAATGGTGGCGTGCCGAAAAGCGCCAATGAAGTTGCTGCTCAAGCGGTGGCGCGCTCCGGATGCCACAGTTGCGGCTCGTGGTCGATCAGCTCCAGCAGCGCCGTCACCACTTCCGGATCGAACTGGCTGCCGCTGCGCTGTTCGATGTATTCACGCACCTGCGGATACGGCCATGGCTCCTTGTAGGGCCGCTCGTGCAGCAAGGCATCGAAGACATCGACCACGGCAACGATGCGCGCGGCCATGGGAATGTCGCGTCCCTTCAGGCCATTCGGGTAGCCGGCGCCATCGAAGTGTTCGTGGTGGCCGCCGGCGATCTGCGCGCCATACGTGAGGTAGCTGACGCCGTCGACCATGTTGGCGGCCCGCTCGAGGATGGTGCGCCCGACGCTGGCATGCAGCTGCATCTGCGTGCGTTCCTCGTCCGTATGCTTGCCCGGTTTCAGCAGTACGGCGTCCGGCGTGGCCACCTTGCCTACGTCGTGCAGGATGCTGGCCAGGCCGATCATGTCGAGCAGCTGCGGCGTCAGCTCATCCGGGTACACGCCGCGCTGCTGCATGCGCCGGGCGATCGCCTCGGACAGCAGCTGCACCCGCCGCACATGGCCGCCCGTGTCGCTGTCGCGGAACTCGGCCAGGTCGGCCAGCGCCACCACGGTCGCTTCCTGCGCCTTGCGCAGCTGGCCGAACATGTACAGGTTGTCGAAGGCGGCGGCGATGCGCTGGCAAAATACTTCCAGCAAGTCGCGCTGGATCTGCGCCAGCGGCCAGGGCGGCGTGACGGAGATGGCCAGCTCGCGGTTGCCTTCCGTATGGATGAACAGCACATTGGCCGGATGCTCGAACTGGCTGCGCTTTTCCGCAAACGCCTTGGCGATGGTGGCGGTGAGCGCATGCTCGGCCGGCATGGCTTCCGACTCGGCCAGCATGGCATAGGTGCCCGTGGCGGCGACCACCTCCGGCCGCCCGGCGCCGCCCTGCATCAGGCACAGTACGCCGTCGGCACCCACGTCGAGGATGGCGCTGACCTGGTTCAGCACGCCGGAAGCGAATTCGCGCAGCGAATGGATCTGGTACAGATTGGTGGCGCCGGCGAGGATCTTGCCCAGGCCAATGCGGCTGCGCTCGAGCATCATCAGGCTCTCGTAGGCACGCAAAGCCGAGATGACGGTAGTAAACAGCTTCTGCGTCGTCAGTTCCGTCTTGGCCTTGTAATCGTTGATGTCGTATTCGATGATGACGCGCTGCTCGGGCGCCTGGCCCGGCTGGCCCGTGCGCAGCACGACGCGCACGATGGAGTTGTTCAGGTCGGCGCGGATGCGCTTGGCGAGGATCAGGCCTGCATCATCCGTTTCCATCACCACGTCGAGCAGCACCAGCGCGATATCGGGGGTGTCGCGCAAGATGTCATACGCTTCGCGGCCGCTGTAGGCGGAGAACAGTTCCAGTTCGCGCCCCTTGAAACTGACATTGCGCAGCGCCAGCCGCGTGACCGCATGCACATCGACATCATCATCGACGATCAGGACACGCCACAGGCGCTGGTCTGGCGCGGCCAGCCCGGCAGGACTGGCCACCGGCTCATCTTCGTCGAGCAGCCAGTTATCATCTGCATCGGCTGTGAGGTCGGTCATGAATACTCCTAATGGATAAGGTCGATGTGGACGCTGCGTTGACGCCTATCCAGCATAATCAGATTAGATGCCGCTTACAACAGGATTCTTCACGCCATCCTCGCCAACGGCCGGCGCCGGCGCCGATGCGCCGCCACGCGTGGTGCCGCCACAATTGTCCTGGCCCGGCCCGACTGCCTGGTAGCGCACTTCATACTTGCCAGCACTGAGCTGTTCCACCAGCAGTTTGTCGTTCGCGAGGATATACAGATAGCGCACATTCGAGCGCCGCTCCGTGTCATACAGTTTGACGAACATGGGCGCGGCATTGTGGCTGTTGTCGATGTTGATGGCCAGCTCTTCACCCTTGTTACCGATGAGGAACCCATCGACATAGCCGGAATGCGTCGGCCAGGGCTCGCCATTCGGCGCCACCAGCGCTGCGGACTCGGCCTTGCCTGTGCCATCGCAGACGGGCTGGATGGCTTTCAGGCTCAGCTGGGAAACAGCCAGCACGCGGATCTCGGGCGTCTTCGCTTCCTGGGGTTCCGCTGCATACGGCTTGCCCACCGCCCAGCTGTCGATTGCCACGGCCTCGCCTTTCGAAGACGGCGGCGCGGCGCTGGCCGCTGGCGCATGGGGCTGGGCGCCATCGCGGGCCAGCCCGCTCCAGGCCGTTGCCAGCGCGGCCGGCACGGGCTGGGAGGTATCGAGCATCAGCAAGGCGCCCAACCAGCCCAGTAACAGGCAGACAAGCAGACTCAGCCACCAGCGCCAGTTGCGCCAGACGGGCTGCAGGCCGCGTCGCGGCTTGCCCCTGGATGGCGGCACGTCCTGCGCCCAGGCGTGCTCATGCGACTGGGCATGGCCTTTCGCGCGGCCATCGCGGCCCTTGCCTTCTTCGTGGTGGGTGCTTTCCAGCCATTCGATTTCCCACTCCTCGGCAGCGATCCACTCGTCGTGTTCCCTGCGGCGTTGTGGATCGGACAAGGTGCCATAGGCGCTGTTGAGGATCGCCATGATGCGGGCGGCCTTTTCATCGCCGGGATTCTTGTCCGGGTGATATTTCTGGCTGAGGGCTTTGTACGCGGCACGTATGACTTCCTGCGGCGCCAGGCGCGCCACCTTCAGGTTGTCATAGTGTGTATGTATCTTTCCCATCGTTCTATCTTGAAATCGGTGCGCGGCGACGGGTTCTTGCAGGATGGAACCGTGCTGTGTCGGTCATCATATACGATATGACAAGATAATAACCACCGGCAGACAGGAAATTGCAGGGCGACACTGCCCTGCCTTGATATTGCAGCGCTTACAGGCGATGACTGCGGTCAGCGGACAACAGCGCTTCCGGCAACTCCACGCGGTGCCCCACCGCCAGCACCTTGAACAATTCCCCCATCTCGGCCGGCGAGACCAGCTTTTGCACGGCGCTGGCCTGCGGCAAGTACGTTTTGACCTGTTCAGGATCAGTGCGCAGCAGCAAGTCGCCGATGCCAGCGCCCAGCAGGAAGGACGCCTGGTTCATGTACGCGAGCACATCGAGGCCCGCGTCCTGCGCCGCCACCGCCATGGCCGTGAAGTCGACATGGGCCGTGATGTCTTGCAAGCCGGGCAGATAAAACGGTTCCGCATGGGCGTGGTGGCGGTAATGGCACATCAGGGTGCCCGTGGCGCGCAAATCCAGGTAATACTCGTGCGCCGGAAAGCCATAGTCGAACAGCACGGCTGCGCCGCCCTGGCCATTGGTCAGCATGCGCGCCAGCGAACGCATGAAGCCGCAGGCGACGCCGTGGATTTCGCTGACATAGCCGACGGGCAAGGCATCGGCCTCGGGCACCTGGGCGGCAATCTGCGCGGCGACGTCGGCACCGGCCGGACGTTCGACAAACACGAACTGGCCATCGGCGATGCTGACATCGAGTTCGCACCAGCCGGCGGGGGTCTTGCTGATCAGGTTGACGGGCATGGCGTCCAGCACTTCATTGCCGAACACGGCGCCCTCGAAACTGTCGGGAAAACCGTCGAACCACACCACTTGCGGGAAGGCGGCCAGCGCCAGCTCCTGGCGCGCGCGCAATTCTCCGGATAACTCGACGATCGCATACTGTTCCACATGGATGCCGGCGCTGGCCGCTTCCGTCAGGATATCGCAGGCCAGCTTGCCCGTGCCGGCGCCGAATTCGAGGATGCGCGGGGCCGTTTGCGCCATAATAGCGGCTGCCACATGGGCCAGGGTGGCGCCGAACAGGGACGAAATCTCCGGCGCGGTTGTAAAATCGCCATCTTTGCCCAGCTTGGCGGCGCCGCCGCTGTAATAGCCGAGGTCAGGCGCGTACAGCGCCAGCTCCATGAAGCGGGCAAAGGGAATGGCGCCATCATTGCGCGCGATTTCGGCGGCAATCTGGTGCTGCAAGGCATGGGACGCGGCCAGCGCGTCACTATCGGGTGCGGGAAGAGACATACCCGCATTGTAGCGAATCGGCGGCGCATGCCGCCAGTGTGGCATCCACCGAATATCTCAACCATAGCAAAGACATGACAGAAGCAACGACAACGCCATTCGACAGCACTCCCCGCGTCGCCCTCGTCACGGGCGCGGCGCGCCGCATCGGCCGCGCCATTGCGCTGGGCCTGGCGCGCGACGGCTGGGATATCGCCGTCCATTACCGCCACTCGCGCGAGGAAGCGCTCAGCCTGGTGGCGGACATCGTCGCGCTGGGCCGCCGCGCGCAAGCGTTCCCCTGCGACCTGGCACAGGAAGACGCCGTGCGCCAGTTGTTGCCACAGGCACAGGCGGCGCTGGGGCCGGTTACTTGCGTGGTCAACAACGCATCGTTGTTTGAATACGACAATGCGGGCGATTTTTCCGTCGCCGCGCTCGACGCCCACATGCACGCCAACCTGGCCGCCCCCATTCTGCTGGCGCAGGCGCTGTACCAGGCCACCCCGGCAGGCGAACAAGCCGTGGTCATCAACTTGCTCGACCAAAAACTGTACAATCTCAATCCTGATTTTTTGTCGTACACCCTGTCCAAGGCGGCGCTGCTGTCGGCGACCACCATGCTGGCCCAGGCGCTGGCGCCGAAAGTGCGCGTGGTGGGCATTGCCCCCGGCATCACCATGGTTTCCGGCGAGCAAACGGAAGCGAACTTTGCCAAGGCGCATGAAAACACGCCGCTGGGACGCTCCAGCACGCCCGAGGATGTGGCCGACTGCGTCTGTTACGTGGCTGGCGCGCGCGCGCTGACGGGCACGACCTTGCTGGTCGATGGCGGCCAGCATTTGATCGGCTTGCCGCGCGACGTCATGTTTTTGACCAAATAATCAGCAGCCCTGCCAAACAACCAGCATTCCAGCATCCCCTAAAAGGTAAAACTATGTCGTCCGCCCTGTACCACCCTCGCCTGGCCGATTGCCGCCGCCTGTTCCTGCGTAATTACGAAATCCTCATCAACATCGGCGTCTATGACTTCGAGAAAAAGGGCGAGCAGCGCGTCCTCATCAACGTCGACCTGTACATTCCCCTGGCCCTGTCGACGCCCAAGGATGACCAGCTGGAAGAAGTGGTCGACTACGACTTCATGCGCGAAACCATCGCCAAACGCATGGCGCAAGGCCACGTGCAGCTGCAGGAAAGCCTGGTCGACGACGTGCTCGCCGCCATGCTGGCGCACCCGCGCGTGCGCGCCGCGCGCGTGTCGAGCATGAAACCGGACGTGTATCCCGACTGCGAAGGCGTGGGCGTGGAAGTATTCAAGATCAAGGATGAAGCATGAACAACATGAGCAATGCCGCAGTGATGGAACCGACGACCACGGCCGTGGAATTCCCGGCCAATGTGGAAGCGCAGAAACTGGCGCGCAAGAAGGCGGAAAAGATCGCCCTGGAAAACAACAAGCTGCACAAGCGCTTGTGCCGCCTGGTGGGGCAAGCCATCGGCGACTTCAATATGATCGAAGACGGCGACAAGGTGATGGTGTGCCTGTCCGGCGGCAAGGATAGCTACGCGCTGCTGGACATCCTGATGACCTTGCGCGAGCGCGCACCGATTCATTTTGATATCGTCGCCGTCAACCTCGACCAGAAGCAGCCGAACTTCCCACCGGAAATCCTGCCTGCCTACCTGACGGAACTGGGCGTGGCCTTCCACATCGAAAACCAGGATACCTACAGCATCGTCAAGCGTTTGATCCCGGAAGGCAAGACCACCTGCTCGCTGTGCTCGCGCCTGCGCCGCGGCATCCTGTACCGCGTGGCCGACGAGCTGGGCGCCAACAAGATCGCCCTGGGCCACCATCGCGATGACATCCTGGAAACGTTCTTCCTGAATATGTTCTTCGGCGGAAAACTGAAAGCCATGCCGGCCAAGCTGCAGTCCGATGACGGCAAGCACATCGTCATCCGCCCGATGGCGTACGTGAAGGAAGAAGACACGCAGCGCTATGCGGAAGTCAAGGGCTTCCCCATCATCCCATGTGACCTGTGCGGTTCGCAGGAAAACCTGCAGCGCAAGCAGATCAAGGGCTTGATGCGCGAATGGGACAAGAAATTCCCCGGCCGCGTGGAAAGCATCTTCTCGGCGCTGTCGAACGTAGCGCCGTCGCACTTGATGGACCCGAAACTGTTCGGCTTCAAGGATTTGAAGGCCGATGGCGTGGCCAGCCCCATGGGCGACATCGCCTTTGACGAAGAGCCATGCTCGACGCCGACCACGTTCGGCACTATCCCGCTGCAAGCGCTGTAAGCCGCTGTTACAAGCTCGTGTTGTTTCGCCGCCACCGCCCAGGTGGCGGCATCCCTCCTCTTTCCCCCTGCGTCCATTTGATGTACCGTAGTCAGCTCTGCCGGTACGCGATGTGTCACGCGCGCATTCCTGCCCGGCGGTCAGCACGCATTCTTCCGACAACCTCACTGGAATGAACCATGACGCCATCCGCGCTCAAGCACCCCCTGCTGTTCTCCCTGCTGGCCCTCGGCCTCGCCGCCGCCTCTGCCGCTCCTGTCCCCGCCTCCACCGACCGCCAGGCCGACCGCTGGGACCTGACGGCGCTGTACGCCAGCGACGCCGCATTCGACGCCGACGCGAAAAAGCTGTCGTCCCAGCTGCAGCTACTGGGCGCCTGCAAGGGGCAGTTGGCGGCCTCGCCGGCCCGCCTGAAAAACTGCCTGGAGCTGGTCGCCGAGGCGCGCAAGCGCGTCAATACGCTCACCACCTATGCGGCGCAGTATTACGACCAGGACACGGGCGACAGCAAGGGCAACCAGCTGAACCAGCGCGCCGCCCTGCTGGGCAACGACTTCACCCAGGCGACGACCTTCTTGCAGCCGGAAATCCTCGCCCTGGGCGCCAGGCGCATCGAGGCCATGCTGGCCAAAGACCAGGGCTTGCAGCTGTACCGTTTTCAATTGAGTAACATGCTGCGCAGCGCGCCGCACACGCTCGACGTGGCTGGCGAACAGCTGGTAGCGCAGTTCGGCCTGGCAACAAGCTCGGCCGCCAGCGTCTACCGCACCCTGGCCAATGCGGAAATCCCCTGGCCGACCGTCCAATTATCGGATGGCACGCAAGTGCGCCTCGACCAGGCGGCCTATACCAAATACCGCGGCGACGACCGGCGCGCCGACCGCAAGCTGGTGTTCGATGCCTTCTTCGGCAAATGGAAAGAGTATGAACGCACGTTCGGCGAAACCCTGTACGGCCAGCTGAAAACAGATGCCGCGTATGCGAAAGTGCGCCACTACGCCGATTCGCAAAGCGCCGCGCTCGACGCCGACCATTTGCCGCCGGCCGTCTACCAGACCCTGATCGCGCAAACCAACGCCAACCTGCCCACCTTGCACCGCTACTTCAAGCTGCGCGCGCGCATGCTGGGAGTCAAGGACCTGGCGTACTACGACATCTATGCGCCGCTGCTGAAAAGCGAGCGCAGCTTCCCGCTGGCTGACGGCAAGCAGATGATGCTGGCCTCCGTCGCGCCGCTGGGCCCCGACTACGTCAAGGCCCTGACTTCCGCCGTGGAAGCGCGCTGGATGGATGTGTACCCGCGCCCGCGCAAGGTGGCGGGCGCCTACATGAATGGCGACGCGTATGACGTGCACCCGTTCGTGCTGCTCAATTACACGGACAATTACGACGCCGTCAGCACCCTGACGCACGAATGGGGCCACGCCATGCACTCGGTGCTGGCCAACAAGGCGCAACCGTCGATCTATGCACCGTACAGCATCTTTGTCGCGGAAATCGCCTCGACGACGAACGAGGCGCTGCTGCTCGACGCACGCCTGAAGCAGGCGAAGGATGACGACGAGCGCCTGCTGTACCTGGGCGCAGCGCTGGAAAACCTGCGCGGCACCTTCTTCCGCCAGGCCATGTTCGCCGAATTCGAGGCGGCCATCCACGGCAAGGTCGATACAGGAGAATCGCTGACGGGCGAAGAGATCACGGCCATCTATGCCGGCATCCTCAAGCGCTACCACGGCGAAGCGCAGGGCGTCATGACCATCGACCCCGCCTACGCGCTGGAATGGGCCTACGTGCCGCATTTCTATCATGGCTTCTATGTGTTCCAGTACGCCACCTCGATCGCGGCGGCGCAGGATTTCGCGCAGCGCATCCTCGACAAGGAACCGGGCGCCCTGGCCGCCTACCTGAAAATGCTCGGCGCGGGCGGCTCGGCCTACCCGTATGATCTGGTGAAGGCGGCCGGCGTCGACCTGGCCTCGCCGAAACCATACCAGGCGCTGGTGGCGCGCATGAACGGCATCATGGACCAGATCGAGGCGATTGAAGCGAAGCGGGGGAAATAAGCCGACACCACCAATAACGCCAACAACGCCAACAATGTGTCGGATTACGCGGCTTCGCCGCTAATCCGACCTACCGTTTTCCGCTTCCGCCGCCGCAAACGCCGCCGCATCGCTCTCGAACATGTCTTCCAGCTCCTCGCGCGCCTGGCGCGTGAGGGACATGACTTTTTGCTGGTCCTGGAAGTGCGGCGCCACTTCCAGCAAAGTCTTCAGGTTATGCCGGCCAAAGATGCCGGCCGCGCGCTGCGCCCGCTCCGCGCTGAACCCCACCTGCTGCAAGGTCTGCTCGCCCAGCAGCAAGGCCGCGGCGAAGGTCTCGCGCTCGATGATCGTCACGCCGCGCTTCATCAATTCATAGTAATGCGTGACGTTGCGCGCGCGCGCCAGTATCGTCAGTGCGGGCAGGCGCAGGCGCACGGCGTCGACCAGCGCCAGGCTGTCGTCCACATTGTCGATGGCGATCACCAGCGCCTTCGCCTTCTCGATGCCGGCCGCCACCAGCAGGTCCACGCGCGTGGCGTCGCCATAAAACACTTTAAAGCCGAACTTGCGCAGCAGCTCGATCTGGTCCGGGTCGTGGTCGAGCACCGTCACGCCGATTTTATTGGCCGCCAGCAGGCGGCCGATGATCTGGCCGAAACGGCCAAAGCCGGCGATGACGATGGGGTTGTCCTGCGCCTCGATATGGTCGTCCGGGCGGCGCTTCTTGTCGCCCTGCAGGCGCGGCGCGACGAATTTGTCGTGCGCCAGCAGCAGCAAGGGCGTGGCCACCATCGACAGGGTCACCACCACGACCAGCAGCGCGGCCGTCTGCGGCGCAAACACATGCGCGGCTTCGGCGGCGGCAAACACGACGAAGGCGAATTCGCCGCCCTGCGACAGCAGCAACGCAAAGAACAGCTGCTGGCCGCGGGGAATGTCGACAAACTTCGACAACCCGTACAGCAAGGCGATCTTGACCGCCAGCAGCCCGGCTACCAGGGCCAGGATCAGCAGCGGCTGGGCGCGCAGCACGCCGAAATCGACGGACATGCCCACGGCGATGAAGAACAGGCCCAGCAACAAGCCCTTGAACGGCTCCAGGTCGGAAATGAGCTCATGGCGGTATTCCGAATCGGCCAGCAGCACGCCCGCCATGAAGGTGCCCAGCGCCATCGACAGGCCCACCGATTCCATCAGCACGCAAATGGCGATCACCAGCAGCAGGGCAAAGGCCGTGAAGATTTCGCGCAGATCCGTTTTGGCGATGAAGCGCAGGATGGGATTGACGAGGAAGCGCCCGCCGATCACCAGCGCCGCCAGCACGGCGGCCAGCTTGGCCACGCGCAGCCAGCCCGGCTCACCGCTGTGCGTGACCAGGCCACCGAGCAGCGGCACCAGCGCGATCATGGGAATGGCGGCGATATCCTGGAACAGCAAGATGGAAAAGCCGGCGGAACCGGCCGGGGTGCTCATCAATTTTCGTTCGCCCAGGGTGGCCAGCACGATGGCCGTCGACGAGAGCGACAGGCCCAGCGCACCGACCAGCGCCGTGCGCCAATCCACGCCAAAGGCCATGGCCACGGCGCACAGCCCCGCGCTGACCACGCCCACCTGCGCCCCGCCCCAGCCGAAAATGGGGCGGCGCAGCAGCCACAAGCGTTTGGGTTCGAGTTCCAGGCCGATCAAGAACAGCAGCAGCACCACGCCGAATTCGGAAAAGCTGAGGATCACCTCGACATTCTTGATCAGGCCCAGGCCCCACGGTCCGATGACGACGCCGGCCACCAGGTAGCCCAGCACGGCGCCCATGCCCAGGCGCTTGGCCAGCGGCACCATGATGATGGCCGCCACCAGGTAAAACAGTATGTTGATGAGAAAGCTGTGGTGTTCCATGCGGATTCCGGAAAAACGTGATTGGAATCGCAATCATGCCTGAAGTGGCGCGCCGGCGGGGGTCAAGGCTGCGGAGAATCGATGCGCGCGCGCAGCTCGTCGAGATCCACGCGCGACAGATAGCGTTCGATGTTTTTCCACACGGCGTGGTAGCCGTAACCGCCATTTTTCAGCTCATCGATCGCCTTCTCGCGCGGCCAGTCCTGGTACAGCATGCGGTACATGGCGGCCATCATGCCCGTGCGGTCGGCGCCGTGCAGGCAGTGCAGCAGCACGGGCCCATCCTGCCCGGCGGCGCGGATGGCACGCATGGTCGCGATCACATGCCGGTCACCGATGGCCCAGGTATTGATGGGAATGCGGATGGCGCGGATGCCGCTGCCATCGAGCACCTGCGTATCGGAGTGGAAGGAGCGCAGGCTGATCACGGTCTTCACACCCAGCGCCTGCAGCTGGGCCACGTCGCTACTATCGAGCTTTGCGCTGCGGTACAGGACGGGCGTGACCTGGTGCAGGTTGGACACCTGCGGCAGCGGCGTCGCCCAGTCCGGATGGCGTGGCGGCGATGGTTGTGCCCCGGCCGGCGCGCCAGCCAGCCCCAGGGCGAGGGTCAAAAGTACTGCATGCACCGTCATGGCTTCCTTGTTATTCAAGAGCGGCGCCAGCGCGGCCGTCGTCCAGCACCTGCGCCAGTACGTCCAGGGCGGCGCGCGGGCGGCCCAAAGCCAGGGCCTTTGCGCGCATCGATTGCAACTGCTGCGGATGCTCGAGCAACAGGCGCACGCGGTATTCCAGCGTCACGCCATCGAATGCCTTCAGGGCCACGCCCTGCTCCAGCAGATAGTCGGCGTTGCGCTCTTCCTGGCCGGGAATCGGCGCATTGACGATCATGGGCAAGCCCAGCGCCAGGCATTCGGACGTGGTCAGGCCGCCCGGCTTGGTGATCACCAGGTCGGCGCACGCCATCAGGCGCTCGACTTCGCCGGTAAAGCCCTGCGCCAGCAAGCGGCCCGGATACTGGCTGGCCAGTGCCTGCAGCGCCGCCAGCGCGGCGGCGTTTTTCCCCGCCAGCACGATCAGCTGGAAATCGCCTGGCAACGCCAGCAAGCGCGCGGCGACCGTATCGAGGCTGCCCAGGCCGGCCCCGCCGCCCATCAGCAGAATCGTCGTGCGCCGCGGGTCAAGACCGAATGCCTGCGCGCACTGCACGCGCCCGGGCACCTGCGCAAACGCGGGCATGATGGGGATGCCCGTCACGTGGATGCGGTCGGCGGGGATGCCTTCATGGCGCATGCGGAACGCCACTTCGTCGGTGGCGGCAAAATAACCGTGCATCCGTTCTTGCACCCACATGCGGTGCAAATCGAAGTCGGTGACCTGCACCCACACGGGGCAGGTCAGCTGTTCCTGGCGCAGCGCGCGCGACAGCAGTTCGGCCGGCAGGAAATGCGTGCAGATGATGGCGTCGGGCTGGAAGGCGGCGATTTGCGCCAGCAGGGCGCGCGTGTTGAGGCGCTCGATGCCACGGCGCAAACGCTGCATCGAGCTGTCGCGCGGCGCCTCGTGGCTGGCGTGATACAGATAGCCCCACAGCGCGGGCGCCTTGTTGACCAGCTTGATGTAAAAATCCGTGTACAGCTTGCGGAACGCGGGCGTGACGAAATCCATCACATCGAGATGCAGGGCCAGCGCCGCGGGCCCGGCGCCGTCATCGTGCGTGGCATACGCCTCGATGGCTTGCGCCGCGCGCAAGTGGCCAGCGCCGGCCGAGACGCTCAACAGGAGAATTCTTTTCTGCTTTTTTTCTGTCATGGGAAACCGATGAATGGAACAGGTGGGCGCTGACGCGGAGGATAGAAAGAATAGCATTTCCGCGTCACGCTCATCATGAACCTTGTCAATCCATGAAACTGACAGGCGCCACGTCGACGCGCATGACCGGATACAGGTTCAAGCGCTCATCCCACGAGGCGTGGCGGCGGGCGAAAAACTCCAGGCGCGCATGCGCATTCCTGGCAAACTCGGGCTCGTCGGCCAGCTTCTGCCGGAACTGCGCCGCCAGCGCCGGGTCGGCCGCCAGCTGCGCGCGCGCCACATCCTCGGCCACATAGTCCTCCATGTATTCCTTGCGCTCGAACGCCGTGTTGAAGCTGCCCCAGGCCAGCAGCGAGTCGGGCGCGCGCGGTTCGAGCAGCGCCATCACCAGGCGCGCCTTCGGCTGGTTGACGGGCACGTACAGCACGCCCGCATCGACCAGGCGCTCTTCTTTCTGCCATTCGCCCTGTACCGCCAGCGTCTGGCGTCCTTCGAACGACTGCGCGCCGAACTTCACCTGCGTGGCGCGGAAGACTTCCACCTTCTGCCTGGCGAAGATGCTGCTCATTTCCCGGTAGGCGATGCCGTGCTGGCGCAACTTCGCGCCCACCATGGCCGCCTGCGCGCGTGGCACCAGGTAGCCGGCCTTCGGCGCCGCCACCTGCAAGTCGGGCACGATCTCGTCGCGCAGCGGCACGTGCCAGATTTGCGGCGTCTTTTCGTCATAGCGCGTCATCAGCGCGCCCGACACTTCGGACGGCGTGCGCGTATAGGCATAGCCGCGAAACGCGATCATGCGGCTTTTCTCCGTGGTCCTGTAGCTGAGGGCTAGCACACTGCCGGCCAGCTGCGTCGCGCGCAGGTCCGCTTCCATGGCGGTCTGCCGCCATGCGGCGCCGTGCAGCCCCATCTGCGACAGCAGGGAAATGATGGTGTTGCGCGTGATGCGCACACGGCTCGGGTAGTCCTTCCACGAGTGGGTTTCCACCAGCACGCCGAAACGGTTACGCAACAGGAAATAGCCGTGCGAAAAGCGCGGGTTCGGCGTTGAATCGACAAAACCCGACTGCGGATTGTCTTCTTCGGCAAACGACATGTAGAACGGCTTCGGATCAGAACCCTGCTTTGCCAGGTCGGCCAGCACGCCGTCGCGCAGCGCCGTTCCCGCCGCGCGCAAGGCCGCATCGCCCGCATGCACGGGTTCGACCTGGATCGAGATATCGGGTTCAAACTGCGCGCCGTCCGTCACGTGCAGGTCGACATACGCCAGCGGATCCCAGGCGTTCACCAGCGCCAGCATGTGCTGCATCTCGGGCGTATCGGCCTTCATGTATTCGCGGTTCAGATTGTAGTTTTGCGCCGTGCTGCGCCAGCCCATTTCCACGGGACCGCGCTGGTTCGGCCGGTTCCACTGGCCGAAGCGCTCATGGCCGTCGACATTGAAGACCGGCACGAACAGCAGCACCTGCTGGTCCAGCGCGCCGGGCGCCGCCTTGCCTTCCAAAACTTCGCGCAGGGCCAGGAAACCCGCGTCCTTGCCGTCGATTTCGCCCGCATGGATACCGCCCTGTACCAGCAGTACCGGCAGCTTGCGGCGCGCCGCTTCGTCCGGCGTCAGCGCGCCCGTGTTGGAAACGGCCAGCGCCAGCATGGGGCGGTTTTCCGGCGTGCGGCCAAATTCAAAGCAGCGCACCTGTTTCGGATGGTGCTCCTCGAAACGCCGGCACAAGGCTTCCACTTCCTCGTAGCGGCCCGTACTCTTGAAACCTGAGTACTCGGCCGCCGTTTTCAGGGAAAACAGCCGCATATCGCGCGCGGCATGCGCGTTGACGGCAAACAGGGACAACATGGCGGCGGACAGCAAGGCGTGGCGTAGCATCGGGCGAGCTCCATCAAGGGGGACAAGCGGGCAATTATAGAGGTGCGGTCAGGTAAAAACGCCGTGCAAAATAAAAAAGCCGGAACAGCGTCAGCTGCTCCGGCCTTGCTTTGGCAAGCGTGAATTACGAACCGAAATGGTAGTTGAATTCTACCCAACCCTGGCGTCCTTGCGGGCTGTAGCTGCCCACCGGGTAGTACGGCCAGCCGCCGCTGTCGTCGCGTTTGATCTTGTCGAACACGTTGTTGACGATCAGTGACAGCGTGGCGCGGTCGTTGATGCGGTACACGGTGCTGATATTGGCCAGCGCCGTCGGCGTCAGGTAGCCGGTACCGCCGCCGTTCGGGATCTTGCTGTAACGGCTGACCAGCAAGGTGTTCGACCAGTCGCCCGCAGCCCAGTTAACGCTCAGATTCAGCTTGTCGCGCCAATCCGAATTGTTCAGCGATTTGAGCTCGTCGATCTCTTCATCGCCGACAAATTGCTGCGATTTATTGCTCAGCACCTTGGCGTAATTGGCCTTGAAGGCAAAGCGCCCATAGTCCGCCGTGCGCAGCAAATACTTGACGCTGATGTCGATGCCGCTGCTGCTCTGCTTGGCCGCGTTGATCGGATTGACGGTGATGGTCTTGATCTCGCCGGCGCGGTTCAGGGCATTGGCCGCGAAACGCTCGACGCGGCCCAGGGTATCGGCGCAGGTGGGCGAATTGATGTCGAGCTTGCCCAGGCGGCAATCGGCTTCGTCGCGCAGTATCCTGTCGGCGCTCAGGTTCGTCACCAGGTCGTCGATCTTGATGTTCCAGTAATCGACGGAGACGTCGAAATTCGAACTTGGCGACCAGACGGCACCCACGCCGAACGACTTGCCCTTTTCCGACCGCAGATCCTTGCTGCCGTTCTGCACATAGTCGGCGCCAGGTGATTTATTCGCGTAGTCGCAGTCCTCGATGGCCTGTCCGGCAGCGCCGCAGCGGTAGTAATCGGTGGTGCTCGAGTAATAACCGGTGCCGCGCGCCTTGTAGATGTAGTTCATGTCCGGCGCGCGAAAGCTGGTGGCGTAATTGGCGCGGAACAGCAGCTCCGGCGCGGGACGCAGTTCCAGGCCGCCGTTGTAGGTGAACTTGCCATCGCTGCGGCCGGCAAAGCTGTAGCGGTCATAACGGCCGGCCAGGGTACCGGTCAGCTTTTCATGCAAGGGCAGGTTCACTTCCGCGCCCAGCGCATAGCGGGTACGCGTGCCGGCCGTGATATCGGACTTGGTGGCGACGTTGAAGTAACCGGCGTTCAGGCGCGCATCGGGCACATTGCTGAAGCCCTGCTTGCCCACTTCGGCGATGGTGGCGATCTTTGCCACGCCAGCGGGCAGCTGGAACAGGTCGCCATTCGTGGCCAGGCTCAGGGTGTTCGTCCAGGCCTTGTCGTCGCTGTCGGAATTGCCCGTGATGCTGTCGAATTCGGCCGCCGTCACGCGGCGCGACAAGCGGGCCGGGTCCGGTGCGTAGATCGGCACGCCGGCAGCGTCGGTGCCCAGTTTCGGCCCCAGGAAGAAGCTGTCGATATTGGCCAGCGCGCGCGGCGTGTGGCTTTCGCTCTTGTACACCGAGGCGTTATAGTTCGCTTCATACTGCCAGGATGACGTGCCGGGAATGCGGCCCTTGGCGCCCAGCGAGATGGCGGTGGCCAGGTCGTCCCACTTGCGGTTGTAGCGCTCCACGCCGCCCATTTCCTCGGGCGAGATATAGCGCGTCCACGCTTCGTATTTGTTCGTATTCTGGTTGCGGAAATAGCTGCTGCCTGTCGATGACGACGTCCAGGTCGGGCCGCGCGTATTGTTCTCGGTCGAGTTCTTGCCGATCAGGAAGTCCGCGAACAGGGTCGTTTCCGGCGACAGCTCATAGTTGGCGCTGCCGAACACGTTCTGGCTGCGGTTCTTGGTTTGCGTGGTCCAGTAGGTGGGGCCGACTTTCGGGCTGGCGCAATAGCTGCCGTTCTTCGCCTGATACTTGACCACGCTGCCGCCGAACAGGTCGCCGAACTGCTTGCAGGTGTCGCCCAGGTCCACATACGTGCCGGAGGTGCCCGCCTGGACCACGCGGCGCGACGCGATATTCGTCGGCGTGCCCGATTTGGTGGCCATGAAGTCGCGCTGCAGGCTCGACAGCGGATCGCGCTGGCTCAGCTCCACGCTGAACAGGGTATGCAGCTTGTCGAAATTGCCGCCGCCCGTCAGCTGCACGCGCTGGTTGCCGGCGCCGCCACGCGTGGTGCCGCCCGCCTTGACGTTGATATCGAAACCTTCCGTCTGCTTTTTCAGGATCACGTTGACCACGCCGGCGATCGCGTCCGAGCCATAGATGGCCGAGGCGCCGCCGTTGAGGATCTCGATGCGGTCGACGATGCTCGACGGGATATTCGCCAGGTTGGTGAAGTTGACCGTGCCTTCATAGGCGACGGGGAAGTCGGCCAGGCGACGGCCGTTCAACAGGATCAGGGTATGGTTCGGCCCCAGGCCGCGCAGGCTGATGGTGTTGGCCGACGGCGTGAACGTGTTGCCGAAGTCCTCGCCTTGCGTAAAGCCGCTGTTCTGTACCTGGTTGCTCAGCGCATCGAAGACGTTTTTGTACCCTTGCTTGGTGATTTCATCGCCCGTCAGGATGGTGACGGACGATGGTCCCTCCAGGCTGGCGCGGGGAATGCGCGAACCGGTGACCACGACGGCTGGCGGGGTGGCCGCTGGCTGCTGATCCGTTGCGGGCGCTTGCGTTTGCGCGTGCGCCTGCCATGCGGAGCCGCCCAGGATGGCCAGTACGGCGATGGTGAGCGGTGGTAACTTGAATTGTATAGGCATCTTTGGGCTTCTCAAGGTTAGGGAGAAGGCGAAAGATATCAAGATGCCAGCAATTACAAAACGAATGGATTCATCTTTCCATATACCATAATTGTTATATGGAAAGATTCATGAGCAGGAAAACGCCAGGCACTATCGCAAGATAGTGGCAGAAGCTGACGCTTTAACGGCGCATGACGGCAATTTCCTTGTAGGCCGGCCTCAGCAGGCGCATGGCCGTGTCGGCCGGACTCTGCATCGAACTCAACAGCCTGGTCGCGCCCGTGGCCGGGACGCAGCTGCCGCTGCTGCGGTAGCGCAGCGCCGCCGCCAGCATGCCTTCCGCCGGATCGCCCAGCTGGTGCTGGTAATCGTCCGCCACGTCGCAGGTCGGCGCCATGCCGTCGGCAAAGTCGCCAAAGCCCTTGGCGTTGACGCCCTGGAACTGCACCGCGAAATAGGTGGTGCCGCAATTCGGTGCAGGGTAAAAACCGTAGGGCTTGCCGCACGTCGTGCCGCCGATCAGGTTGACTTGCACATCCACGCCGCGCAAGCCGTTGATGATGGCTTCGCTGGCCGAGCAGGTATTACCCGTGGTCAGCAAGGTCACCCGCGTCAGCCCCAGCGAGGGCAAGGGCGTGCCCGTGGGGAGGGGATTCGGGCCGGAAAAACCCTGGCTTTGCGCATGGAAGGGCACGGGCGCTTGCGGCCGGGTCTTGTCATTGAAGAGCACCTGCTCGAAGGTCTTGCCAGTGGTGACTTGCGGGCCGGCAATCATGTAAGCGAGTTCGCTGGCGACATCGAGATAGCCGCCGCCGTTGTAGCGCACATCGAGCACCAGGTCGCTGATGCCGGCCGCCTGGAAGCGGCGCATGCTCTCGACCAGCTGGCGCTCGGCGACATTATTGTGGGTGTTGAAGGTCAGATAACCCACCTTGCCCGTGGGCGTGTCGATGATGCGCTCGTTCTGCACGGCGCTGGTGCTGACCTCGACCGCCTGCAGGCTGGCGTTTCGCACCGTTCCGTCACGGCTGAAACTGAGCGCATGCGTGCCTTGCGCCTTGGGGAACAGGCCCGCGTTGATGATCTTCACGCTGTCCGCGTCCGCGGCATTGACGAAATCGACGCCATCGATGCTTTGCAGCAGGTCGCCCCGCTGCAAGCCCGCCAGGGCCGCCGGCGAACCCGGTTCGACGATCGAGATCACCGCCTGGCGCGGTGGCGTGTTACGCGTCTGCGCCAGCAGCATGCCGTAACCCAGTTCGATGCCATTCTGCGCCTTCTCCCACTCTGCCGTTGGATACGTGAAATGGAACTGGTCCTTGGGCTTGCCGGACGCCGTCGTGGCCGTTGTTTTCAGCACGTCGAAATACGCGATGGGCGTGGTGAAGCTTTGCGGCTGGTACGAGGTCGGCACTTCGCGGTACCACAGATACGTTTCATCGATCCAGCTGCGCACCCACGTCAGTTCATCGAGCAGGGTGCCCGGCTTGTCGATGCTGCTGCCGCTGCGCGGCGCCTCACAGCGGTTCGCCACCGTCGATGCAGCGACCAGCGCCGCAGGATCCGTCGGCGTGACGGGCGGCACAACGGCCGCGCTGTCGCTGCCACCACCGCCACCGCCGCAGGCACTCAACAGCAACGCAAGAGCAAGAGCAAGAGGACGAGCAAGGGGCACAGGCAGGGAAGAAAAGCGCAGGGAGTGCATGATAAACTTTCCGAAAAGAAATTATCGAAAAATTATAATGCGTTTTGCAAGCAAGCGTTGTTTTCTTTGACACAATGGCGCCCGCAGGCGCCATTGCTACCACCTCAGACTCAAACCATCACGTCACGCTGGCCGCCACGGGCGCTGCCACGACGGGCGGCAGTGGCGTCGGCGCGTTGAAGGCGATCAGCAAACTGGCTTCCTTCTCTTTCGCCGCCTTCAAATGACGCTCCTTCACGTGACCATAGCCGCGGATGTCTTCCGGGATGCTGGCAATGGCCACGGCTTGCGCCAGCTTGGCCGTCGTCAGTTTCGGCAGCAAGCCGCCCACCGTCGCGCGGTATTCAAGAATCAGGGCGCGCTCCGTCTTGCGCTCGGCCGTATGGCCGAACACGTCGAAGGCCGTGCCGCGCAAGCCCTTGAACTTGGCCAGCACGCCAAACGCCTTCAGCATCCACGGGCCATATTCCTTCTTGATCAAATGGCCCTGCGCATCCGTTTTCGCCATGATCGGCGGCGCCAGGTGGAACTTGAGCTTGATGTCGCCCTCGAACATGGCGGCGATCTTCGCCTGGAAGGCGCCGTCCGTGTACAGGCGCGCCACTTCGTACTCGTCCTTGTAGGCCATCAGCTTGTAGAAGTAGCGGGCCACGGCTTCCGTCAGGCGCAGATGCGGGCCATTCAGGGCGCTTTCGGCCGCGCGCACCTGGCCGACGAAGTCCAGGTACTGCTGCGCATACGCGCGATCCTGGTAGGCCGTCAGCAAGGCGACTCTTTTTTCGATGATGTCGTCGAGCGTGTCGATGCGCTTGAATTCCACCACCTTGGCGGGGGTGGTCATGCGCACCAGGCTGGCCGTATCGTGCGCGCCGGCGCGGCCCCAGTTGAAGGCGGCCTTGTTGAACGCCACCGAGACGTTGTTCAAGTCGATGGCCTTCATGATCGACGCTTCGGTGAGCGGCACCTTGCCCTTTTGCCACGCGTAGCCGAGCATGAACATGTTCGTGGCGATCGAGTCGCCCATCAGCGCCGTGGCGATCTGGCCCGCATCGATGAAATCCACGTGATCCGTGCCGCAGGCCTTTTCGATTTCCATGCGCGCGGAAGCGCCGGGGAATTGCCAGTCCGGGTTTTTCACAAACGCCGCCGTCGACGAGCTGGTCGAGTTGATCATGGCCCAGCTGCGGCCCTCTCCCATGCGCGACAGCGCGTCGCGGCTGGCCGTGACGATCAAATCGCAGCCGATCACCAAGTCAGCCGCACCGGTGCCGACGCGCGTCGAATGGATGTCTTGCTGGCGGTCCGCCAGGCGCACGTGCGACATCACGGGGCCGCCCTTTTGCGCCAGGCCGCTCATGTCGAGCACGGAACAGCCCTTGCCTTCCACGTGCGCCGCCATGGCCAGGATCTGGCCCACGGTGACCACGCCCGTGCCGCCGATGCCGGTGACCAGGATGCCGAACGGCTCGGCCGTCGAAGGAATGCTTGGCGTCGGCAAGGCCGGCGCGGCTGGCGCATCCTTGTCGGCGGCAGCGACTTTTTTCGGCTTTTTCAAGCCGCCGCCTTCCACCGTCACGAAGCTGGGGCAGAAACCCGTCGTGCACGAGAAATCCTTGTTGCAGGACGACTGGTTGATCTGGCGCTTGCGCCCCAGTTCCGTTTCCAGCGGTTCCACCGACAGGCAGTTCGATTGCACGGAACAGTCGCCGCAGCCTTCGCAGACGGCTTCGTTGATGACGGCGCGCTTGGCCGGGTCCGGGTATTCATTGCGTTTCCGGCGGCGGCGTTTTTCCGAAGCGCAGGTCTGGTCGTAGATCATGGCCGACACGCCCGGCATGTCGCGCAATTCGCGCTGCACGTCCATCAGTTCCGAACGGTGGCGCACGGTCACGCCTTCGGCCCAGGCGTAATCGGACGGGTATTTTTCCGGCTCATCGGTGACGACGATGATGGGACCGACGCCTTCGGCGGCGATCTGGCGCGAAATGATGGCCGGAGATAATGGGCCATCGAATTCCTGGCCGCCCGTCATGGCCACCGCATCGTTGAACAGGATTTTGTAGGTGATATTCACCTTGGCCGAGACGGCGGCGCGGATGGCCAGGATGCCCGAGTGGAAATACGTGCCGTCACCGAGGTTGGTAAACACGTGCTTTTCATTCGTGAACGGCGCCTGCCCCACCCAGGTGACGCCTTCGGCGCCCATGTGGGTAAACGTCGACGTTTCGCGGTCCATCCACAGCACCATGTAGTGGCAGCCGATGCCGGCCAGCGCGCGCGAGCCTTCCGGCACCTTGGTCGAGGTATTGTGCGGGCAGCCGGAGCAGAAGAACGGCGTGCGGTCTTTCTGCGGATCGGGTTTCGCGCTGATGGCCTTGAGGACGTTTTCTTTCGCTTCCAGGTAGGCGATGCGTTCCTTCACGCGCTGCTCGACGGGATGACCGGCGTAGTAGCGCGAAATGCGGCTGGCGATCGCGCGCGCGATCATGGCCGGGTTCAGTTCATACGTGGCCGGCAGCAGCCAGTCGCCGTGGCCCGTGCCCTTCTGGTTGCTCCACTCGCCCGTGTCGTCGAACTTGCCGACCACGCGCGGACGCTCGCCATCCTTCAGGTTGTACAGCTCTTCCTTGAGCGCGTACTCGAGGATTTGGCGCTTTTCTTCCACCACCAGGATCTCGTCGAGGCCCTTGGCAAATTCGTGCACGCCGTCCGCTTCCAGCGGCCAGGTCATGCCGATCTTGTACAGGCGGATGCCGATGTCGGACGCCGTCTGTTCGTCGATGCCCAGGTCGGCCAGCGCCTGGCGCGTGTCCAGATACGATTTGCCGGCTGTGATGATGCCGATGCGCGCCTTCGGGCTGTCCCAGATGATTTTATTGAGCTTGTTGGCACGCGCATACGCCAGCGCCGCATACCATTTGTAGCTGTTCATGCGCACTTCTTGTTCCAGCACCGTATCGGGCCAGCGGATGTTCAGGCCGCCCGCGGGCAGCTCGAAATCGGTGGGCAGCACGATCTGCACGCGGTCCGGGTCGAAATCGACGGCGGCGCCCGACTCGATGATGTCGGTCACGCATTTCATCGACACCCACAGGCCCGTGTAGCGGCTCATGGCCCAGGCGTGCAAGCCGTAGTCGATGTATTCCTGCACCGACGACGGGTACAGCACGGGGATGCCGCAGGCGTTCAGGATATGGTCGGACTGGTGCGCCGTCGACGAGGATTTCGCCGCATGGTCGTCGCCGGCCAGCACCAGCACGCCGCCATGCTTGGCGGAACCGGCGTTATTGGCGTGTTTGAACACGTCGCCGCAGCGGTCGACGCCAGGGCCCTTGCCGTACCACATGCCGAACACGCCGTCATACTTCGCGTCTTCGAACAGATTCGTTTGCTGCGTGCCCCAGACGGCCGTGGCGGCCAGGTCTTCGTTCAGGCCCGGGTGGAATTTGACGTGGTGCTCATCGAGGTATTTCTTGGCCTTGATCGCCGTCATGTCGACGGAGGTCACGGGCGAGCCGCGGTAACCGGTGATGTAGCCGGCCGTATTCAGGCCAGCCTTCAGGTCGCGCTCGCGCTGCAGCATGGGCAGGCGTATCAGCGCTTGCGTGCCCGTCATGAAGGCGCGGCCACGCTCCAGCGTGTATTTGTCGTTCAGGGAAATCTCGGACGCGTGCGCGCCCGGCTCAAGACTCGAGCCCTTGATTGGTGCATTCATTACTTGTCTCCATTATTCTCGGTGCTACGCGTGCAAAGTCGGTTGAACTCACACGTACCGGCTGGGCTTTGTGAGCGCGCCGGTGCGGAAAAATGACTTGTTTGTCGTAGACTACCACAGGAAGGCGCGCAGTTCTTTGCTGCGCTGCACTCCCGTGTTCTTACCTTTTTGCTGCTTTTTAGTGCTTCTTTTTGCGGGCATGTCGGGTTACGCCATTCTGGCTAACCCGACCTACATTACTGGCCCCAGCTGTAGGTCGGATTAGCGCAGCGTAATCCGACAAACACCACCAGCTTACGCCGCGTTCGTATCTTTCAGCACGCCGCGCTTGATCTGGTCCAGCTCGATCGATTCGAACAGGGCGCGGAAATTACCTTCGCCAAAGCCCTGGTCGCCCTTGCGCTGGATGATCTCGAAGAAGATCGGGCCGATCACCGTCTGCGTGAAGATTTGCAGCAACAGTTCGCGTTCCGTTTCCGTGCTGTGGCCATCGATCAGGATGCGCAAACGGCGCAGTTCTTCCAGCTGCTCGCCGTGGTTCGGCAGGCGGCGGTTGACCAGCTCATAGTACGTTTCAATCGTATCCTGGAAATCGATACCCGTATCGCGCATGCCTTGCACGGATGCATAGATATTGTCCGTGCCCAGGGCGATGTGCTGGATGCCTTCGCCATGGTACTGGTCCAGGTATTCGGCGATCTGCGACTTGTCGTCCGACGATTCATTGATCGGGATGCGAATCTTGCCGCACGGCGAAGTCATGGCCTTCGATTTGAGGCCCGTCAGCTTGCCTTCGATGTCGAAATAGCGCACTTCGCGGAAGTTGAACAGGCTTTCATAGAAGCTCGCCCATTCCTTCATGCGGCCACGGTGCACATTGTGCGTCAGGTGGTCGATGTAGGTCAGGCCATGGCCGACGGGGTTGGCGACGGCGCCGGGAATGGCGACGAAATCGACGTCATAGATGCTGATGTCGCCGATGCCGCCCGGTGCAGCGGCGCCTTCCTTGTCGGCGCCCTTGCCGCGCCAGCGGTCGACGAAGTACAGCAAGGAATCGCCCACGCCCTTGATGGCGGGGATATTGAGCTCCATCGGACCCGTTTTATTGTCGAAACCCCAGGCGCCCAGCTCCAGCGCGCGGCGGTACACAAAGGCCGCGTCGTCGACGCGGATGGCAATGGCGCACACGGACGGGCCGTGATGGCGGGCAAAACGCTGCGCGAACGAATCTTGTTCGGCATTGATGATGAAATTGATGTCGCCCTGGCGATACAGGGTCACATCCTTGTGGCGGTGGCGCGCGATGGCCGTGAAGCCCATGTTCTCGAACAGCTTGCCCAATGCTTTTGGGTCTGGTGCTGCATACTCGACGAACTCGAAACCATCGGTACCCATCGGGTTATCCCAAGGCTGAAATTGCATGATGTCTCCTCCAAGAAGTAGCGCACAGTATAGGCGTGGGTCACGGGCATTAAATGCCAAAGATCTCCCGAACAATCATGATTTGCGCAATAATATTGCGTGAAACGAGAACCACCGGAGGGAGCATGAGCAAAATTACGCTGGATAAAACGGACCGCAAGATCCTTGCCGTCCTGCAGGCCGATGGCCGCCTGTCGAATCAGGATGTGGCCGAACAGGTCAGCCTGTCGCCGTCGCCATGCTTGCGCCGCGTCAAACGGCTGGAAGAAGCGGGCGTCATCCGCCAGTACGTGGCCCTGCTGGACCCGGAAAAGATCGGCCTGGGCTTGCTCGCCTATGTGAATGTGCGACTGGAAAAGCACAGCGACGCCACCGCGCACAGCACGGCGCGCGTGCTGGCGCCGAACCTGGTGACGAATACCTCGCCGCGCGCCGACTTCGCCGTGGCCGTCGCGCATTGGCCGGAAGTGGTGGCTTGCTATGCGATGACGGGCGAAATGGATTATTTATTACGCGTGCACGTGGAAGACATGGAGCACTTTTCGCGCTTCATGATGGCGACCCTGCTGCGCCACCCGGCCGTGCTGGACGTGAAATCGAGCTTTGCCTTGCAGCGCATCAAGGATACGACGGCCCTGCCCTTACTGTGACGGCGGTGATGGTGGCCCGGGCTTCTTTTTGCGCCCTGGCAAGCGATCCCACAGTTTGAATGCGGCGCGCGCGTTGGCCTTGAACGTGTAGTCGAACATGGCGAACTGCTCCTGCACGGCTTCCTGCAGCATGCTGCTCGGGTTCGGCGGCAAGAGTTTCAAATAGGCATCCGCTTCACCATAGTCGCGCTGGATTTCCATGCCCGCCTTCTTGGCGATATGCATCATCGTCTTGTTGGACGACAAGCAATGCATGTACAGGGTATCGACATCGTTATTGCGGCAGTGTATCGCCGCCCGCTCGAACAGTTTCGAACCCACGCCCATGCCGCGCATGGATTTCGACACGGACACGCCAAACTCGGCCACCTGCTCCTTGTCCGTCACGACACTTTTCGCCGGCGACTTGTCCTTCGGCGCGAACGCCAGATGCCCCACGCCCACCAGCTTGAACAGGCTGTTGTAGACGCCATAAATCATGTCGCGCGAGAAATCCATCTTCTGTACGTACTGCGCCACGAGTTCATCGGGCAAGGTGCTGCCGAAGCGCAGCAAACGGTCGCTTTTCTCCAGAGACAGAAAATGCTTCATCATGCGGCGCCGGTCGCGCTCATGCAACTGTTTGACGAGCACGCTCGGGCGCCCGCCGCCGCTACGACTGAGCCAGCGGCGAAACGGATTTTGAAACAGCTTGGGTAAGGTCACGACGACTCCTGGGGGCGGTGCTGCGGCACGTCAGGCCGATATTGTGCAGTGCAACATTGTGGCGCCATTGTAGCCTATTCCCGCCATTCAAGCCTGGGCCAGGAATGCTTGCACGGCGGCAACCCGCGCCGCATGGATGACTTCGGGAATGCGTTTCGGCTCCGTACAACCTTGCGCCAACGCGCCCGCGTTGACGGCGCGCGCCGCGTCCAGCCCGCCCTGCAAGCGCGCCGCTTGCGGGAAATCGCCCGCGACCAGCCCATCGCACGCCACCGCTTGCAGCAGTTGCGCAAAGCGCTGCGGTTTACGCAAGCCGTCGCAGCGTTCGCACAAGCTCACCACGGCTTCGGCGTGCAAGTCCAGCGCGCCATTGATCTGGTCCAGCTCGCGCGCCGCCATGACAGCCAGCTCGCGGCACTCATTAGGCACGCGCAGGCGCTCGCTCAGTTGTTCAATGGCATCTTTCGGCAGGCGCAGCAGCAGGGAGGCGAAACGCACGGGCAAGTCAAGGCCTTGCGCAGCGGCATGGTCGATGACCTGCAGCAAGCGCTCACTCAACTGGATTTCGCCCATGGTGCGCGCCAGCGCGCCGCACTCGTGCAACACCATCAGCATGCGCGAGGGCCGCGCTTCCATCAATCCTTTCGCCACTTCCTGCCACACGCGCTCGGCCACCAGGGCATCGACTTCGCCGTCCTGCACCATCTGGCGCATCAGTTCCATGGTGGACGGTGCCACCGTAAAAGTATCGAAACGGGCGGCAAAGCGGGCCAGGCGCAAGATGCGCACGGGGTCTTCGCCGAATGCGTCGGAAACGTGGCGAAACACTTGGTTTTGGATATCCTGAATGCCGCCGAACGGGTCGGTCAACGTACCGTCCTCGGCTTGTGCGATGGCGTTGATGGTCAGATCGCGCCGCACCAGGTCGTCTTCCAGGGTGACGTCGGGCGCCGTATGGAAGACAAAGCCCCGGTAGCCGGGGGCAGTCTTGCGTTCCGTGCGCGCCAGTGCGTATTCTTCCTGCGTCTTCGGGTGCAGGAAGACAGGAAAATCCTTGCCGACGGGCCGGAAGCCCTGGCGCAGCATGTCTTCGGGCGTGGCGCCCACGACGACGTGGTCGTGGTCTTTCACGGGCAAGCCCAGCAGTTGGTCGCGCACCGCGCCACCGACCGTGTAAATCTTCATGGTGCTCTTTTCTTAATCAGGTAATTCCGCGTCGTGCTTGGCCGCGATTTCCGTCTCCGCCAGCGCTGCCGTGATCCAGCGCGCCACGGCCGGGTGCGCCTGCACGCGCTCGCAATACGCGTTCAGGGCCGGCGCCAGCGACACGCCATAGGTGCGGAAACGCATGACGACGGGGGCAAAATACGCATCGGCGATGGAAAACTCGCCAAACAGGAACTGGTGGTGGCCAAAGCGCGATAAACACTCTTCCCAGATTTCGCTGATGCGGCCGATGTCCGCCTGCGCGGCGGCCGTGCGGCCACGGCCCGGCAACTTCGCCTTGATATTCATCGACATGTCCGTGCGCAAGCCCGTGAAACCTGAATGCATTTCCGCGCAGACACAACGCGCCATGGCGCGCGCGGCCACGTCTTGCGGCCACAGGTGTTTATCAGGAAACTGCTCGGCCAGGTATTCGCAGATGGCCAGGCTGTCCCAGATCGTGATCTCGCCCGCCAGCAGCACGGGCACGCGGCCGCAGGCGGAATACTCGGCAATTTTTGTCGCCGTGTCGCTCTGGTCGAGCAGCACGCGCACTTCCTGGAACGGGATGCCGAAGGCCGTCATGGCCACCCACGGGCGCATCGACCAGGACGAATAATTCTTGTTGCCGATGATGAGGGTCAGGCCCGGCTCACGCGCGGCGGCCAGGGTTTGCGTCAGGCTGGGATCAAGGATGGTCGTTTGCATGGTCGGCTAGCTTTAGTTGGATGATGGCAAATCGGCAGAAACGGCGCTATTCTTCGGCCCCACGGTACCCAGGCGCGCTTTCAGCGACTGCGGGCGCTTCTCGAACAGGGCCGCGTAATACGTGGCATTGGCCATCACGTTTTTCACGTAGCCGCGCGTTTCCGTGTACGGTATCGTTTCGGCGAAGACGGCGCCTTCCAGCGGGCGCGTCATGGTGGCGCGCCAGATGCGCAAGCGGCCCGGCCCCGCGTTGTAGGCGGCGCTGGCCAGCACTTGCGAACCATCGAGGCCGCCCAGCACCATGTTCAGGTAATTCGTGCCCAGCAAGACATTGGTGCGCACATCGCTCAACGTTTCCGTGACGAAATCGGTGAGGCCGATCTTCTTGGCCACATAGCGGGCCGTCGACGGCATCACCTGCATCAGGCCGGAGGCGCCCACATGCGATTGCGCATCCATGATAAAGCGCGATTCCTGGCGGATCAGGCCATACACCCAGGCTTTGTCCAGGCCCAGGGTTTGCGTGGCCGGGTGCATGACGTCGTCGTGCGGCGTCGGGTAGCGCTGCGTATAGTCCACTTCCAGGCGCGTGCGGTCGGAGGTATTGACCATGCGGTCGAGCACATTGTTCTGGCGCGCAAATTCCGCGGCCGCCAGATGCTGGCGATCCGTCATCGAACGCAATTCCCAGTTCCACTCGCGCGTGCCTTCGAAGCGCAAGCGCATGTTGAAAAATTTCAAGGCGCGTTGCAAGCCCGGATTGGCGGCCATGGCGGCGATTTCCGTCGGGCTGACGGGCTGGCCCGGCGGCGGCAGCACCAAATGGTTGCCCAGCTCTTCGTTGGCCAGCAAGCCATAAAAATTCGACTGGTCAGAAATCGTGCGGTACAGGGTATCGGCTTGCGCGTTCGGGCGGCCCGGCGTTTCCGCCTGCTGCGCGCGCGCCAGCCAGTAGATCCAGGTGGGGTCCGTGCGCAGCGAGGCCGGCATGGCCTGGATGGACGACTTCACCACGGGCCAGTTGCCTTCGCGCAAGGCAATGCGCGCCTTCCATTGCATCTGCTCCTGGGTCAACGGTGCGCCATTCGATTTTTGCCAATATTCAAACGCTTCCGGCGCCAGCGAATACGACGCCTGCAGGGCCACGTTGGCCCAGCCGATGGCCTGCTCCTGCGCGGTCAGCTGTCCGCTGGCTTTTTGCAAGGCCACCACACCGAGTTTTAATGTGCTTTTCGCCATGCGACCGATGGCCACCAGGTACATTTCGTGGTCGGCGCGGCTGGGTCCCGGCCCCTTGGCCAGCATCAGCGCGGGCAAGTCGATCGCTTGCGCCATCTTCGCGTCGGACGCGCCCAGCAGCAGCGCGATGCGGCGCGCCGGGCCGGTGGCGTTGGTCTGGCCCGCCAGGCGGATTTGCGCCCACAGGTCATTCGTGTCGAATTGGCCATTTTGCGCCAGCACGGCGATCAGGCTGCCGCACGCTTCGCCATAGCCGGGCGGCGACACCAGCAGGTTGCGCGCTTCGGGCGCCACGTTCTGCCCCTTGGCCGCGCGCGACATCAGCGCATAGCACTTGAGCTGGGTATCGTCATCGAGGGCGAATTGCGGATATTGCTCGTCGAATACGACCCAGTCGCGCTTGCGGCCCAGCTCCAGCAGCCAGTCGTTGCGGAAACGGTCGGCGATGGCGCTGCCCTTGTAGCGGTTCAGGTAATCGCGAAATTGCGCCTCGGTCAACAGCTTGATGCGCGGTTTCAGCCGATAATAGTCAACATACGATGGAATCTGGTAATTCGTCAGGCGCCCCGCATAAAAGTCGGCTTTTTCGGCGTCATCCTTGCGCGCGGCGTCGCGCAGCAGCAGGAAGGCATCGTCCTCGCTGCGCGTGTCTGGTGCGGCAGGAGAGACGGTGGCGGACACCTGGGCCAGGGCGGCCAGGGGAGACAAGGCCGATGCAACACACAGCATCGTGCCGGCAATCCATTTCAGTGGGGAAATCAATGTACGACTCTCAATCTTAACTTGATGGTGATATGAATAGCGACCCTAGAATAACATGCGATCCGGCTACACGGCCACCCATTGCGCCACAGGACAAAACCGGCTTGCGCAAGGCCCTGCTGGCGGCCCGCCGCGCCCTGCCCGACGCCACGCGCGCCGGCTGGGATGCGGCCATCGCGCAGCGCCTGCTGGACTGGTGCGCGCAGGAAAATATTGCAGAGCTGGGCGTGTACTGGCCCCTGCACGGTGAGCCGGACTTGCACGGCGCGTATGCGCAGCTGGCCGCGCGCGGCGTGCAATTATGCCTGCCGGTGGTGCTGGAAAAGCATGCGCCTCTGGCATTTTCCAGCTGGACGCCAGGTGAACCTATGGTGAAAGATGGCATGGGCGTGGCCGTGCCGGCCCAATTGCGCCTGCGTGCTGCGCCCGCCACCCTGCTGGTGCCCTGCCTGGGATTCAATGGGGAACGGTATCGCCTCGGCTATGGCGGCGGCTATTACGACCGCACGCTGGCGCAAGCGCCCCGTCCGCGCACCCTGGGCATCGCCTATGCCTGCCTCGCGGCACACTTTGCAAGTGGCGAATACGACATCGCCCTCGATCACATCATGACCGAGGGCGATCTTTACTGTCAGGCGCGATAAGCCCGAGGGATTACTTGACCAGCCGCTGCCACAGTGCGGTCGTGGGCGCCGCCTGGTTCATGCTATAGAAATGCAAGCCTGGCGCGCCGCCTTCCAGCAAACGCTCGCACAGGCCCGTCACCACGTCCAGGCCAAAGGCCTTGATGGACGCGCTGTCGTCGCCGAAGCTGGCCAGTTTCAGACGCACCCAGCGTGGAATTTCCGCGCCGCACATGTCCGAAAAGCGCATCAGCTGTGTGTAGTTCGTGATCGGCATGATGCCGGCCACGATAGGCACGTTGATGCCCATCTTCTGTGTCTGCTCGACAAACTGGAAATACGCATCGGCATTGTAGAAGTACTGGGTGATGGCCGCATCGGCGCCGGCCTGCACCTTGCGCGCGAACGCCTGCAGGTCGTCTTGTGGCGAACGGGCTTGCGGATGCACTTCCGGATAGGCGGCCACTTCGATATGAAAATGGTCGCCCGTCTCGGCGCGGATGAATTCCACCAGCTCGTTGGCGTAGCGGAACTCGCCCGAGGCGCCGTAGCCGCTGGGCAAGTCACCGCGCAAGGCAACGATGCGGCTCACGCCGGCCGCCTTGAAGTCGGCCAGCACGGCGCGGATCGATGCGCGCGAACCGCCCACGCAAGACAAGTGCGGTGCGGCTTGTTCACCGGCCGCCAGGATCTCGCGCACGGTATCGAGCGTGCCCTGCTGCGTGGTGCCACCGGCGCCGAACGTCACCGAGAAATACTTCGGATTCAATTCAGACAACTTGATACGCGTGGCGCGCAGCTTTTCCGCCCCTTCCGGGGTTTTCGGCGGGAAAAACTCAATGCTGAAATTATGCTTTTCCATCGTCATTACTCAAAAGTAAGGTCGACAAGGCCCAGGAAATGATGCTGTACAGAATGGCACCACCCACGGCAGACCAGAAACTGGCGACATGGAAACCAGCTATCACCTGCGCCACCAGCCAGAACAGGAAACCGTTGATGATCAAAATGAACAGGCCCAGCGACAAGAATGTCACGGGCAGGGTCAGCAAGATCAACAATGGACGGATCAAGGCATTGACCAGCCCCAGCACGGCAGCGGCCAGCAGCGCCGTCCAGCCGCTGCTCATCGTCACCGAGTGCATCAGGTAGGGGACGGCAAACAGGGCTGCCGCATTGATAAACCAAATCAGTAGCAAGCGCATTTCTCTAGCCTGTCAAAAGTAGGGTCAGGCCGGCGACGGGCGCCGGCCCTCAGAGGGTGAGTTACAGCCCCGGACTACCGATTAGTAACGGTAGTGCTCTGGCTTGTAGGGGCCTTCTTGACGCACGCCGATGTAGTCGGCTTGCTCTTGCGTCAGTTCCGTCAGCTGCGCATTCAACTTTTTGAGTTGCAAACGGGCGACTTTTTCATCCAGGTGTTTTGGCAGGGTGTATACGCCGACCGGGTAGTTGGCCGTGTTCGCGTACAGTTCGATCTGGGCGATCGTCTGGTTGGCGAACGACGAGCTCATCACGTACGACGGGTGGCCCGTGCCGCAACCAAGGTTGACCAGGCGGCCTTCGGCCAGCAGGATGATGCGGCGGCCCGACGGGAAGATGATGTGGTCGACTTGCGGCTTGATATTTTCCCACTCGTATTGCTTCAACGAAGCAACGTCGATTTCATTGTCAAAGTGACCAATGTTGCAGACGATGGCCTGGTCTTTCATGCGCGTCAGGTGATCGTGCGTGAGGATGTGGTAGTTGCCGGTGCAAGTGACGAAGATGTCGCCGTGTTCGCAGGCGTAATCCATGGTCACCACGCGGTAGCCTTCCATCGCCGCCTGCAGTGCGCAGATCGGGTCGACTTCCGTCACCCACACTTGCGCCGACAGGGCGCGCATGGCTTGGGCCGAACCTTTACCCACATCACCGTAACCGGCGATGACGGCCACTTTGCCGGCGATCATCACGTCGGTGGCGCGCTTGATGCCATCGACCAGCGATTCACGGCAGCCATACAGGTTGTCGAACTTCGATTTCGTAACGGAATCGTTGACGTTGATCGCAGGGAAAGCCAGCTTGCCTTCCTTGTGCATCTGATACAAACGGTGCACGCCGGTGGTGGTTTCTTCCGTCACGCCGAGGATTTCCGGCAGACGCTTCGAATACCAGGTCGGATCGGCCAGCAAGTGTTGCTTGATCGAGTTGAACATGCAGATTTCTTCTTCCGAACCGGGATTGGCTAGCACCGACAGGTCGGTTTCCGCGCGCACGCCCAGGTGCAGCAGCAGGGTAGCGTCGCCGCCATCGTCGAGGATCATGTTCGAGTAGACAGCCTTGCCGTCCACGTTCGGCCATTCGAAGATGCGGTGCGTGTATTCCCAGTAGTCGTCCAGCGACTCGCCCTTGACGGCGAAGACAGGCGTGCCGGCGGCAGCGATGGCGGCAGCAGCGTGATCTTGCGTCGAGTAAATGTTGCACGATGCCCAACGCACTTGCGCGCCCAGTGCTTCCAGGGTCTGGATCAGCACGGCGGTCTGGATGGTCATGTGGATGGAACCGGTGATGCGCGCGCCTTTCAGGGGCTGCGCTGCCGCGAATTCTTCGCGGATGGCCATCAGGCCAGGCATTTCCGTTTCAGCAATCTTGATTTCTTTGTTGCCCCATGCGGCCAAAGTGATATCGGCGATGGTGTAGTCGTGTTGCGATTTGAGTACGGCGTTCATCACGCCCTCCTTTCAGTTGAAAAAGGTACGTGAGCGCAGTTGCAGGATATTCCGAGCCTGGCGAATTTCTTCGTCGCAACGCTCCTCGGACATTGCATCATAACATTGGCCATGCGCCAGCGGCAACCATTAGTCAAACGGGCCGGCCGCCTGGCAGGTCCGCGACGCGCGCTGGCGCACTATGGTTTCTGCGGCGGCCAGTTCTTGCCCTGGCTGAGACAACTGGCGCGCGCGTCGGCATCCAGACGCCGCATTATTTCATCGGCCAGGTCGCGCAGGATGGGGATCATGTCCTTATCGGCCTTGCTGCCGTCGCTCGGGTAATTCGCGGCGCGCATGGCCCATTTGCAGGTGATCACGGGATCGGACTTGATATTCGCGCGCCAGGCATCGGAATCCGTGGCGAGAAAACCACTGTCCGCATAGATGGTGAGCACGTGCAAGGCCTGGCGTGCCGACATTTGCCCCATCAACTCGGTGAGTTCGGGCCGCATCTGCACCGGCGTGGCCAGCGAGCCGTCGGGGAACACAAATTTGCCGGCCGCCGCCAGGATCAGCACGGCATGACCGTCGCCCCCTTCTGCCTTGTCCAGCCATTGCCCCACCGTCAGTATGGCTGGCGCCGCCACGGCAACGGACAGGCCGAATGTGACAAGCAGGACAACAAGCAGCGAGCGTGCGCGCAACAAAGTCATGCCATTCTCAAATTGGTTTATTTGCAATGAATTGTAGCGTATCCCTACGGCAACGCCGTTCCGTATGCACCGTCGCGTGCGCCCATGAAAAAAGCGCCCGCGGCCAGCTGGCCGGGGCGCTTCTCATGCAAGCAGGCTAGATTACTTCAGGCCGGCAGCGTCGCGCAGCAGGGCGACCTTGTCCGTGCGTTCCCACGTGAATTCCGGCTCTTCGCGGCCGAAGTGGCCGTAGGCGGCGCTCTTCTGGTAGATCGGGCGCAGCAGGTCGAGCATTTGCACGATGCCTTTGGGACGCAAATCGAAGTGCGCCAGCACCAGCTTGGCGATTTCCGCGTCAGGAATCACGCCCGTGCCTTCCGTGTAGACGGTGATGTTGATCGGCTTGGCCACGCCGATGGCGTAGCTGACTTGCACCTGGCATTGGCGCGCCAGGCCGGCCGCGACGATGTTTTTCGCCACATAACGGGCCGCGTAGGCTGCCGAACGGTCGACTTTCGATGGGTCCTTGCCCGAGAACGCGCCGCCGCCGTGCGGGGCTGCGCCACCGTAGGTGTCGACGATGATCTTGCGCCCGGTCAAGCCGCAATCGCCTTGCGGACCGCCGATGACGAAGCGGCCCGTCGGGTTGACGAGGAATTTAGTCTCCGTCAGCCATTCGCGCGGAAGGATCGGCTTGATGATTTCTTCGATCACGGCTTCTTCGATCTGCTTGTGCGAGATTTCCGGCGCATGCTGGGTCGACAGCACGACCGTGTGCACGCCGACGGGGCGGCCATCGACATAGCGCAGGGTCACTTGCGATTTCGCATCCGGACGCAGCCACGGCAAGCGGCCATCCTTGCGCAGTTGCGACTGGCGCTCGACCAGGCGGTGCGCGTAGTGGATGGCGGCAGGCATCAGCTCGGCCGTTTCATCGCAGGCGTAGCCGAACATCAGGCCCTGATCGCCAGCGCCTTGATCCAGGTCAATCCCCGCACCTTCATCGACGCCTTGCGCGATGTCGGGCGACTGCTTGTCGTAGGCCACCAGCACGGCGCAACCCTTGTAGTCGATGCCGTATTCCGTGTTGTCGTAACCGATGCGTTTGATGGTTTCGCGCGCAACTTGAATATAATCCACATTGGCGTGCGTGGTAATCTCGCCGGCCAGCACCACCAGGCCCGTGTTGCACAGGGTTTCGGCAGCCACGCGGGCGGTCGGATCCTGGGCCAGGATGGCGTCAAGGATGGCGTCGGAAATTTGATCGGCAACCTTGTCGGGATGGCCTTCCGAAACGGATTCGGAAGTGAAGAGATAGTCATTTGACATTGCAAGCTCCTGATTACTATGTGAATGTTCTGTCGCAGTAAAGAGGATTTTGCCTGCGACGCTTTAGCGATATTTATATTCCGCTTCGCAAGTTGTCTATTAACTCAGCGGTTACTGCATACGTGGTATTTTACGCTTCTTAAAAAATTTTGGCACAGCAACACGCCATTCCTGGAAACAGCTTATTCATGTTAGTCCCAATTTTCCGCTTTTTATCCCTCTTTCCCCTGCCCGTCCTGCATGGCCTGGGCGCTGCGCTCGGCTGGGTGATTTACGCCATTTCCCCGTCCTACCGGCGCCGCATGCGCGAGAATATGCAGGGTGCGGGGTTTTCGCAACACTTGCACACGGCCGTGGCCGAAGCGGGCAAGAGCGTGCTGGAATTGCCCTTCATCTGGTGCGCGCCGCCCGAACGCGTGGCGCGTCATGCCACCGTGGAAAACTGGGAACTGGTGGAAAAGGCCTTGCAACACGGCCGCGGCATCGTCTTCCTGACGCCGCACCTGGGCTGCTTTGAAATCGTCGCCCAGCAAATCGCCCTGCGCACGCCGCTCACCGTAATGTACCGCCCGCCCAAGCGCGCCGCCCTGAAACCGCTGATCGAAGGGGCGCGCGCGCGCGAAAACCTGATGCTGGCGCCGGCCAACATGTCGGGCGTGCGCATCTTTGCCAAATGCCTGAAAAAGGGACAACCCATCGGCCTGCTGCCGGACCAAGTGCCGCAAGAGGGTGAGGGCGTGTGGGCCGATTTCTTCGGCCGTCCCGCCTACACCATGACCCTGCCGGCCAAGCTGGCGCAGATGGGCGGCGCCGAAGTCATCATCACTTACGCCGAACGCCTGCCGGGCGGACGCGGCTATGTCGTGCATTTCGTGCCATTTACCGAATCGCTGGACAGCACTTCGGCCCAGCAGGCGCGCACCATCAACGCGGCCATGGAAGAATTGATCGCGCGCAGTCCGGCCCAATACCTGTGGAGCTACAACCGCTACAAGGTGCCGCGCGGCGCGCCGCCGCCTACGCCGGCCAGCCCCGATGCCGCCAAGGAGCAGACATGAGACTGCTGATTGCCTTCATGTGGCTGCTGCACTGGTTGCCCCTGCCCATCCTGGGCCGCTTCGGCGTGGCCGTCGGCAGCCTGTTGTTCATCGCCATGCCCACACGACGCAGGATCGCCCTGACGAACCTGCGCCTGTGCATGCCGGAACTGACGGAACAGCAGCACGTGGCCCTGGCGCGCCAGCATTTCCAGGCGTATTCGCGCAGCGTGTGGGAACGCAGCATCCTGTGGTGGTCGTCGGAAGCACGCCTGAACCGCCTGATCAAAAAGGTGCCCGCCTTTCCGGGCCAGCAGATCGCGGCCAAGCCCACCATCCTGCTGTGCCCGCACTTCGTCTGCCTCGACGTGGCCGGCGCCGCCACGGCGATGGAAATTTCCGCTTCATCGATGTATGTGCAGCAAAAGAACGCCGTCTTCGACCAAGCCCTGCGCGCCGGCCGTTCGCGCTTCAAGCCGCCCAGGCTGTTTACGCGCCAGGATGGCATCAAGACGATTCTGCGCGCGCTGCGCGACGGTTTGCCGTATTTCATGCTGCCGGACATGGATTTCGGCGAAAAGGATGCGGAATTCGTACCCTTCTTCGGCGTGCCCGCCGCCACCCTGACGGCCACGGCGCGCCTGGCGCTGGCCGCCAAGGCGCAAGTGATTCCCGTCATCGCCACCTTTTTGCCCAATTACCAGGGCTGGCAAGTGACGTATTACCCGGCCTGGGATGACTATCCGGGCGACGACATCACGGCCGCCACGCGCCGCATGAACGAATTCATCGAAGAGCGCGTGCGCGAAGCGCCGGCCGAATACTTCTGGACGCATAAACGCTTCAAGACGCGTCCGCAAGGCGAAGCCTCGTTCTACAACAATCAACACAAGTGATACGGCAAACCATGAAACTCCACTTTACCAAGATGCATGGCGCCGGCAATGACTTCATCGTCATCGATGCCATCAATCAAGATATCGACTTCACGCCGGCCCAGTGGCAGCGCCTGGCCGACCGCCGTTTCGGTATCGGCGCCGACCAGATCCTGGTGGTGGAAAAGCCGCGCCTGCCCGGCTGCGACTTCCGCTACCGTATCTATAACAACGATGGCGGCGAAGTCGAGCAATGCGGCAACGGCGCGCGCGCCTTCGTCAAGTTCGTCAGCGAAAAAGGCTTATCCGACAAGGCGAGCATCCGCGTGGAAACCATGGCCGGCATCATTGCACCGCGCCTGGAGCTTGACGGCAGCATCACGGTCGACATGGGTGCGCCTGTACTGGACCCGGCACTGGTGCCGTTCGATGCGGCTGGTCTCGCCGGTGTGGCGCAAGGCAGCGACACTGTGTGGCCGCTGGACCTGGCGCTGCCGGGCCAAACGTCTCCCGTGCTGGTGTCCGTCGTCTCGATGGGCAACCCGCATGCCGTGCAAGTGGTCGACGATGTCGACGCGCAAGACCTGGAAACGTCGGGCCCGCTGATCGAGCACCACCCGCGCTTTCCCCGCAGGGTTAACGCCGGCTACATGCAGGTCGTCGACCGCCATCACGTGAAACTGCGCGTGTATGAACGGGGCGCGGGCGAAACATTGGCTTGCGGCACGGGCGCCTGCGCCGCCGCCGTGGCCGGCATCCTGCGCGGCCGGCTCGATTCCCCGGTACGCATCAGCGCACGCGGCGGCGAACTGTCGATCGCCTGGCAAGGTCCGGGCCAGCCTGTCCTGATGACGGGCCCGGCCGTGACCGTGTTCGACGGCACGATCGAGCTGTAAGCAAGTCAGGCCGCCATGAACTGCTGTTCCTGCGCGACACCGAGTTCGGCCAGGTAGCACTTCAGGCGGTACAGGCGTTGGCGGTAATTGCCTTCCGGCCCCGTCACGCCGCAATCGACGCGTTCGAACAGGCGCACGACCTGGTCGAGCAGCTGGCGCTCCTGCGCCGTGCGGATCAATACCAGGCGCCGCTTGCCGCGCCCATGCGTGGCGCTGATGTCGATCAGCAGGCAATGTCCCTGGTCGGCCGCATGGAGATCGAGCAGCAAGGCCTCGGCACGCGACAGGTGAAAGCAGCGCGCCAGCTCCAGCCGCGCCGCCAGCAAAGGGTGGCTCAGGCCCAGCTGGCGCAGTTGTCCATCGGCGTGCAGGGCGGCACACTGGCCCCAGTCGCCGGACTCGCCGCGTGGCGCGATCTTCGCCAGCGCCGCCTCCGCTTCATTGCTGCCTTGCGCCTGCGCCTGCAGCAGCCAATAGGTGGCGCGCACATCGTTGTTGACACCGTCGCGGCGATTGCGCCAGGCATGCATGCCGCACTCGAGCTGGGCCGGGCCATGCCCCAGGTCGGCGGCACGCTCCAGGCAGGAATGGGCTTCGACCACATTGCGCTGGGAAAATTCCGGTTTTGTATAGATGCGCGACAGCACGAACCAGGCTTCGGCCAGGCCCTGCTCGCCCGCCTGCGTCAGCCAGCGCACGGCCCGCTTGAAATTGGCCGCGCCGTTGCGCGTGGCCAGCCGTTGGCCATGCGCATCCATGCGCGCATAGCCGAGTCCCAGCTCCAGCTGCGCCGTGCGGTCGCCGCCATGCGCGGCCAGCTCGCAACATTGCCACCCCTCGGCATCGCCGCTTGGCGCCAGTGCCTGGGCGCAACGCGACAGCAACTGCACCTGCTGCGGGTCCAGCGCGATCGTGCGCGCCCCGGCGGCGGCCTGGCGCTGCAACAGCTCGCGCGCCAGCGGCAAGCCTTGCGACAGGAAGCCCGCATGGTTGCCCTGGCTCCAGGCCTGCGCCAGCCAGGCGTACAGCGGCGTATCGCCATCGAGGGCGTGCTTGCCAACGACGCAGGTATCGGGCACGCAGGCTGCGGACGCTCCTTCTTGCATGGATAACAACCATTGCGCATCGGGCAAGCCGGCGCGCACGGCGGCGTCCAGCGCCACGCGTGCCTTGGCGCGCAAGGTTTCACAACTGCTGGCGGCGTTGCCCAGCACCAATTGCGCCAGCACCAGGCCCGCCTGCACCAGGCCCGCATCGAACGCCTGCGCGTAATACGGAATCAGCGTCCTGGCTGCCGGTTGCGCCACTTCGAACGGCACGTGCGTACCGATCAGCAAGCATGCTTCCTGGTTATCCTCCTGGGCCGCCCGCGCCAGCCAGTGCAAGGCGGTCGGCAAGCTCTGCGGCACACCCTGTCCGAACAGATACAGCCGTCCCAACGCCAACTGGCAAGCCACATCGCCCGCGCGTGCGCCCTTGATCAATCCTAATGTTTCGCGATTTGCCATCGATTCTCGATATTGAGTCAATGATTCTAATAATAGTGCGCCGTCTCCGGGCCCATCAGCGCAGGCCGTCCCTTAGTGTAACGTCCTTGTGTCACAAATCCGACTAAGCCGGCTGAAGAACTTGATTCAACGCAACAATGTCCTGGCCAAGACACGTCAATATGACAAGGTGCCGCCACGGTGGAGATGGGAGAACGCAGGCCATCGGCGCAGGATCGGCAAAAACCGCGCGTTACAAAAATACAACAGGACCAAGGATTTATGACGCTTTTCACCAATCTTTTCACACACATTTGACCAATCCCGCACGTCTTGCGCGCCAACGAATTAAGGTTCATTCATCGAAACGCGGTAATTGGCGCATTTCAATCTGCTCGGATATCGGACGGAACTCACTTTTAATAGGGAATAAGACATGAAAAAATCACTCGTTGCCCTCGCACTCTTCGGCGCCTTTGCCGCAACCGCACAAGCGCAGTCGTCCGTCCAAATCTACGGCACGATCGATGCAGGCCTGGGCAAAGCGACTGGTTCGACCACCGCCGTCACCAAGCGCGACAACAACAAGCTGGGTTTCAAGGGCACGGAAGATCTGGGCAATGGCTTGAAAGCTATTTTCCAACTGGAAATTCGCTATGAATCCGACACCGGCACCATCGAAAACACCTCGGGAATCAATTCGCGTCCCCTGTTCCAGGGTCAAAGCCGCGTCGGCCTGCAAGGCGACTTCGGTACCGTACGCCTGGGCCGTGGCCTGACCGCTTTCCAGGAAACGAGCACCGGTTTCGAACCATGGTCGGGCATGCCGACGCCAGCCGGTTTCCAGACCGACCTGACCGTGGCCGCCTATAGCAGCGATCCGCTGAGCGCGCCAGGCAACTCGAAAAACCGCTTCTCGAATGCCGTGTTCTACAACTCGCCAGTCATCAGCGGCTTCCAGTTCAACGCCACCGTGGCCGCCAAGGAAGCGAACAACAACGCCGCCGTCGCAGCCTCCGTGCGCAACCTGACGACGAATGCCACCGGCAATTTCGCCGTAGCAGCCAATGTAGCGCCAGCATCGAACCCGTACTCGGTTTCGGCAACGTACAACTACGCCCAGTTCGCCGCCATGGCTGCCTACGAGCGTAACGGCCTGCAAGCCAAACTGTGGTCGGTCGGTGCATCGTTCAATCCGATCGCGGAATTGAAACTGATGGCGTCTTACCAGCATCAGGATGACGGCAATTTCAAAATCGTCAACACCGACACCAAATCATGGGTGTTGGGCGCGAACTACGACGTCGGCCCAGGCAAGATCCGCGCTGGCTACGGTCAGAAAACGCCGGATGGCGTCGCCAAGACCAAGCAAGCATCGCTGGGCTATGACTACAATCTGTCGAAGCGTACCTACCTGTACGCAGATATTTCGAACAAGAAATCGGCCAGCGCCGCAAACTACAACAACACCACCTCGGTCAACTACATCGGTCTGGGCGTACACCACAATTTCTAATGCCCCGCACGTCACCCTCCGCGGGTGATTGCTGAGCAAGGAATACAAAGCGGCATGGGCAACCATGCCGCTTTTTTCATGCGCGCGCGGAAAATGCATCGACGCCCTGCCCTTTGCGCCTATGCCGGCGCACTCTCGGTTAGAATGAAGCGTTCATCCTTCTCTCTTCTGACTATCAATGACCGCCACACTCGATTCCAGCACCGTCGCCCAGTACCTGAGCGAGCATCCGACTTTCTTCGCAGAGCATACCGCGCTGCTCGGCGAGGTCAAGCTGAGCAGCCCGCTGACGGGACGCACCATCTCGCTGCAGGAGCGGCAAATGGAAGTGATGCGTGACAAATACAAGGCGCTGGAACTGCGCATGTCCAAGCTGAGCCGCCTGGCCGAGGAAAATGGCGACATCGCCAGCAAATTCCACGGCTGGAACCAGGCCATGCTGCAAGTGCGCAGCGATGCGGCCATGCCGCGCGTGCTGGTCGATGCCCTGCAAAGTAATTTCGACGTGCCCTATGTCAGCCTGCGCCTGTGGCAAGTGCTGCCGGAACACGCCAACGGCTGGTTCACGGAAGATGTCACGGCCGACGTGCGCATGTTCGCCAACAGCCTGCAAGCGCCGTACTGCGGCAGCAACCGCGATTTCGAAGCCGTGCACTGGTTGCAGGCGGATAAAATCGAATCGACCGTCATGATCGCCCTGCGCGCCCCGAACACCACGGGCACCTTCGGCTTGCTGGTGCTCGGTTCGCCCGACAGCGAACGTTTTACGTCCAGCATGGGCACGGACTTCCTCGTGCATATCGGCGCCACGGCCAGCGCCGCCCTGGCCGCGCTGCGCGCCGGCTCGCCTGCCTGAGAACCCCGTGGACGAAGCGCGCGGCAAGGCCGAATGGCTGACCAGCTACCTGGCGCAGCTGGCCACGCAGCGCAAGCTCTCGCCCCACACCTTGGACGCCTACGGGCGCGACCTGCGCGCCTTGCTGGAACTGAGCGGCAATACGCCCTGGACGGCGCTGGCGCACAATGAAGTGCGCCGCTACACGGCCAAGCTGCACAGTGGCGGCCTCGACCCGCGCTCGATCGCCCGCAAGCTGTCGTCATGGCGGGGCTTCTTCAACTGGCTCAGCGGCGAAACGCCACTCGACGCCAATCCCGTCGACGGCGTCCGCGCCCCCAAGCGGGCCAAAACCTTGCCGAAAGCCCTGTCGGTGGACGACGCCGTGCGCCTCGTGGCGCCCGCGCAACACCAGCAGGGCGCCGCCGAGCCGGAACAACTGTGCAACCGCGCCATGTTCGAACTGCTGTATTCGAGCGGCTTGCGCGTCTCCGAACTGACCAGCCTGGACACCCATTACTGCAAGGCCGAGGGCGGCCAGCCCGCCTCGCTGGGCTGGCTGGACATGGCCAGCTTCGAAGTTATCGTCACGGGCAAGGGCAATAAGATGCGTAAAGTGCCCGTCGGCAAGGCAGCCCTCGTGGCACTGGCCAGCTGGCTCGCCGCGCGTCCGCCTGCGGCCGATGGCAGCGCTGCCTTGTTTTTAAGCACGCGCTGCACGCGCATTTCGCCGCGAGTGCTGCAGCTGCGCCTGAAGGCGCACGCGCTGGCCACCGAGATTCCCGCGAACGTGCACCCGCACGTGCTGCGCCACTCGTTCGCCTCGCACGTGCTGCAATCATCGGGCGACTTGCGCGCCGTGCAGGAAATGCTGGGCCATTCCAGCATCACCTCGACCCAGGTCTACACGGCCCTCGATTTCCAGCATCTGGCGCACGTGTATGACCAGGCGCACCCGCGCGCCAAGCTCAAGTAGGCAGTCGCAGTCGTGGACCAGCCTGATGCATATCAAGCGGATGGGCGCGCATTTGCAAGCATTTGCAAAATTCCGGCATAATCGTCCGCATTCTTCCGCTTGCGCGGCGGCACCATCGATTACAGCATAGGCATCTCTCATGGCACTGATTCCAACCACCATCCTCACCGGCTTCCTCGGTGCCGGCAAAACCACCTTGCTCAACCGCATACTGCAGGAAGACCATGGCATGCGCATCGCCGTGATCGAAAACGAGTTTGGCCAGGAAAACATCGACAATGAAATCCTGGTGCAGGATAGCAACGAGCACATCATCGAGATGAACAACGGCTGCATCTGCTGCACCGTGCGCGGCGACCTGATCGTGGGCTTGACGGAACTGGCGCGCAAGCGCGACGCCGGCCTGCTGGCGTTCGACCGCGTCGTCATCGAAACGACGGGCCTGGCCAATCCCGGCCCCGTGGCGCAAACCTTCTTTGTCGACGAAGAAGTAGGCAGCCACTACATGCTCGACGCCATCATCACGGTGGTCGACGCCCGCCATGCCATGAAACAGCTTGATGAATACGAGGAAGCCCAGCGGCAAGTGGGCTTTGCCGACAAACTGCTGCTGTCGAAAACCGACCTCGTCAGTGAAGAGGACGTGGCCACACTGACGCGCCGCCTGAAGCGCATCAATCCCCGCGCGCCCATCGCCAAGGTCGATTTCGGCCGCGCGCCGCTGGCCGAAGTGCTCGACATCCGCGGTTTCAACCTGAACGAAAAGCTGGAACTGGACCCGGATTTCCTGGCCACGGAAACGGCGCACGTGCATGATCACGATAAGGCGCACGACCATGCGCACGCAGATGAGCACGGCCACGAACACAAGCATGAACACGCACATGAGCACAGCGATGCCTGCGCCACCGATTGCGGCCACGCGGACCACCACCATGCGCAGCACAGCGACGATATCGCCGCCTTTGTTTTCAAGAGCACGCAACCGTTTGACAGCGCCAAGCTCGACGAGTTCCTCGGCGGCCTGGTGCAAGTGTATGGCCCCCGCATGTTGCGCTACAAGGGCGTGCTGCTGATGCAGGGCGCCGAACGCAAGGTGGTCTTTCAGGGTGTGCATCAGCTGATGGGCAGCGACCTGGGCGCCAAATGGGGCGAAAACGAAGTACGCGGCAGCAAAATGGTGTTTATTGGCAAGAATCTACCAAAAGACATTTTTATTCGCGGACTCGAACAATGTTTGGTATAAACTAGCCGGGTTTTGCAAAATACCCGTTGCAAAGCAGAAACAAAAGGGAAAGTTAAGCACGCTTTCCCGCTGTCCGACACCCGTCTTGCTGGCATAAACCAACAAGTAGCCGTCCCTGATCGGCTAGGCAACAAATCGGGATGGCAATATAAGGCAAAGCGTGCCAAAATCAGCGACGAAAACGGCCCATGTCGTTCGCCTGTCATAAAATGCTGGCAAACTGCCGCTGGCCGCATGCCAGGCATGCAAGCGATCCACCCAACACGCCCGTTGTCGCGCGCATAGCGCGACTGGCATAGAGCGGTAAAAAGTTATCAACATGGCACCATAGCCTGCCGGTAGTCCTGGCTTTCGCCGGCAAGCCAAGGTCGCACGCAGTACAGCGGGACAGCAATGCCAAGCGGAACCTGTACAGTTGCTCGGTATCGCCGCATCAACTGATCAATTTGAAAACTCTGTCGTATCGAAGGTAAGCGAAGTTATGACCAAAACTAATAAATCGACCCCGGCCGCCAGCCAAGACATCCCTCTCATCAGCGAAGATCAAATTCGCGCCATGAGCGAAGATGACTACATGAATCCGGCACAACTGGCATTCTTCAAGGCGCGCCTGCAGCAGCTCGAAAAAGACTTGCTGAAAAACGCCGGCGAAACCACGGAACACTTGCGTGAAACCGTGCTCGTACCGGACCCTGCCGACCGCGCCACCATCGAGGAAGAGCATGCGCTGGAACTGCGCACGCGCGACCGCGAGCGCAAATTGCTGAAAAAAGTGCAGCAATCGATCGCCAGCATCGACGCCGGCGACTATGGCTGGTGTGAAGAAACGGGCGAGCCTATCGGCATCCCGCGCCTGATCGCCCGTCCGACCGCCACCCTGTCGCTGGAAGCCCAGCAACGGCGCGAACTGAAGCAAAAACTCTACGGCGACTGATCGCCCGTCCCCTGCGCGAGCCGCCCCGGCGGCTGCGTGGCGGCAGCAAAAAAAGCACACAACCTGCGTTGCGTGCTTTTTTTTCGTCCCGCGCCGACTACACTGAAGCAGACGCGGCAGTGGCAAGTGCCGCTTGCAATTGCCTTTTCCATCCCCACTTTTGAGCCATGGGCGCGCAACCGCATGGCCTTGCACGCATCGGCACGAATCTTTTGAGGTCACTATGGAACAATTTCACGGCACCACCATCCTCTGCGTCCGGCGCGGCAAGCAAGTCGCCCTGGGCGGCGACGGCCAGGTCACGCTCGGCAACATCGTCATGAAGGGCACGGCCCGTAAAGTGCGTAAGTTGTATCAGGGCAAAGTCCTGGTCGGCTTTGCCGGCGGTACCGCCGACGCCTTCACCCTGCTCGACCGTTTTGAAGGCAAACTGGAAAAGCACCAGGGCAATTTGCTGCGCGCCTCCGTCGAACTGGCCAAGGACTGGCGCACCGACCGCGTGCTGCGCCGCCTGGAAGCGATGCTGCTGGTGGCCGACAGCGAGTCAACCCTGGTCATCACGGGCAATGGCGACGTGCTGGAACCGGAAGACGGCATCGGCGCCATCGGCTCGGGCGGCACCTACGCCCAGTCGGCCGCCAAGGCGCTGCAGGAAAACACGGACTTGTCACCGGCCGAAGTGGTCAAGAAATCGCTGACCATCGCCGCCGAGCTGTGCATTTATACCAATATGTCGCACATCATCGAGACCTTGGACTGAGTCCAAGCGCCCGAGCAAAGAATAGAAAGCCAACTATGATCATGAACATGACCCCGGCGGAAATCGTCACCGAACTCGACAAGCACGTGGTGGGCCAGGCCAAGGCCAAGCGCGCCGTCGCCATCGCCCTGCGCAACCGCTGGCGCCGCCAGCAGGTGGCCGAGCCCCTGCGCCATGAAATCACGCCAAAAAATATCCTCATGATCGGCCCCACGGGCGTCGGCAAGACGGAAATCGCGCGCCGCCTGGCCAAGCTGGCCGAGGCGCCGTTCATCAAGATCGAAGCGACCAAGTTCACCGAAGTGGGCTATGTGGGCCGCGACGTCGACACCATCATCCGCGACCTGATCGACATCGGCATCAAGCAGACGCGCGCACTGGAAATGAAGAAAGTGCGTGCACGCGCCGAAGATGCGGCCGAAGACCGCGTCATCGACATCCTCGTGCCGCCGGCGCGCGACTTCGGCTTCACGCCGAATACGCCAGCGGCCGTGGACAGCGGCAGCGGCGACAGCACGCGCCAGACCTTCCGCAAACGCTTGCGCCAGGGCGAGCTCGATGACAAGGAAATCGAGATCGAGCTGGCCGAGGCGGGCCCGCAGATGGAAATCATGGCGCCGCCGGGCATGGAAGAAATGACGGAGCAGATCAAGTCCATGTTCTCGGGCGTGGGCGGGCAGCGCAAGAAGGCGCGCAAGGTCAAGATCCGCGAAGCATTGAAACTGCTGGTCGAGGAAGAAGCGGCCAAGCTGGTCAACGAAGATGAGCTGAAACAGAAGGCGATCCAGAACGTCGAGCAGAACGGCATCGTCTTCCTCGATGAAATCGACAAGATCGCCTCGCGTTCGGAGTCCGGCGGCGCCGACGTCTCGCGCGCCGGCGTGCAGCGCGACCTGCTGCCGCTGGTCGAAGGCACGACCGTCAACACCAAGTACGGCATGATCCGCACGGACCACATTCTGTTCATCGCCTCGGGCGCCTTCCACCTGGCTAAGCCCTCGGACCTGATTCCCGAACTGCAGGGACGTTTCCCCATCCGCGTGGAACTGGAATCGCTGTCGATTTCGGACTTCGAGCGTATTTTGACGAGCACCGACGCCTGCCTGACGATGCAGTACGAAGCCTTGCTGGCAACGGAAAACCTGACCTTGAAATTCGCCCCGGAAGGCATCACGCGCCTGGCGGAAATCGCCTATTCGGTCAATGAGCGCACGGAGAACATCGGCGCGCGCCGTCTGTACACGGTGATGGAAAAACTGCTGGAAGAAGTGTCGTTTACGGCCAGCGAAGGCAGCAGCACGATGGAAAACCTGCTGGTGATCGATGCCGCGTACGTGAATGCACGCCTGGAAGCGCTGTCGGTCAACGAGGACCTGTCGCGCTACGTGCTGTAATCAGGGAGGGGAAAACCGATGGCAAACAAGGCATTGGCGACGCGGCAGAAAATGCAGTTCCGCGTCGAACCCTCGCAAAAACCGCGCAACCCGGTCGCCACGGCCGCCTTGCAGCGCGCCGCCGGCGCGCACGTGAAGACCGTCTCAGGCCAGCGCCAGCAGGAAAAACGCCTGCTGGCGAAATTGCTGCTGAAAGTCGAAACGGACAAATAGGCCGCCCGCGGACACCCCTTCTATAGGGCGTCCGCCATCAGGCCATCGTCTGCTGAACGTCCCCCTTAGAAGCGGTAGGACGCACCCAGCGAAAACATGTCGACCTTGGTCGTTTGCTTGCTGTTGTAGTTGACGGGCACGCGGTCCCAGTCGAGGTGCAGCGACCAGTTCTGGTTCAGCGCATATGCCGTGCCGATGCCGTAGGTCAGGCCAGCCTTGTTCTTCTTGGCCGAACCGCCGCCCAGATAATCGACTTTGCCCTGCGTGTAGGCCACGCCGGCGCGCCCGCTCAGGGTGAAGGCATCGAACTGGTAGCCGAGCACGCCCTGCACGCCGAGGCCCGTGAACTTGCCGCGGCCGGCGCGCTTGCCGGCGCCCGTGTCGAAGCCGGACTTGACCTCGCCACCTGTGTACCCCACCAGTTCAACCGAAGGCAGGGCCACGCCGCCCTGAAACGGCAGCGCGTCGAAACTGTAACCCAGGTAGGCTTTGCCATTGCGCTTGCTGCTTTTATCGCAGTCGCCTTGTCCTGGCAGGCAATCGAGGCCGCTACTGGCGCGAAAGCCATAGCTGGCGCCCGCATAGACGGGACCCGGTGCAGGATCGGCGGCGGCGGCATGCAGGGGAGCGATGGTGGCCAGCGCCAGCAGCGCTGCGGGGAAACGGAAAGATGGGAACATGGATAACCTCTACAAGTGGATGGATTGCCTGGTTGTAGCGCGCTGCGCGAGCCACAAGCGGGAGTGTCATCTTTTTTGCCGAGAAGTACTATCACCTTGTGCAAAGTGCCATTAAGGGCTACATTCGGTACCGTCATCCGCTACCAAACTTGTAAAAAAGGATATCTCGTGAGTTCACCTGAACTGGTTTTGCGCGTGCTGCGCACCCAATTGCGTGCCGCCGGCATCACGTACAAGGTATTGGCCGAGCGCATCGCCATGAGCGAATCGAGCGTCAAGCGCATGTTTGGCCAGCACGACATGTCGCTGTCGCGCCTGGCCCTGATCTGCAAGGCCTCAGGCATCGCCATGGAAGATGTGCTGCGCGGCGCGGCCGACATCACGCCGCATGCCGACACGCTCACCCTGGTGCAGGAAAAGTCGCTGGTGGCGCATCCGCGCCTGCTGCTGGTGGCGATCTGCTGCCTGGGCCACTGGAGCCTGGAGCAGGTGGTGGAAACGTATGCGCTGACGCAGGCCGAATGCATCGGCTGCCTGGCCGAACTGGACCGGCTGGGCTTGATCGAACTCAAGCCGCTGAACCGCTACAGCCTGCGCGTCTCGAATGCCTTCCACTGGCTGGCCGACGGCCCGGTGCAGCAGTACTTCCGCGAACACGTGGTGGCCGATTATTTCAGCGGGCATTTTGACGGCGCCGGCGAAACGCTGATGTGCATTCCGGCGCGCCTGTCGCTGTCGAGCGCGCAGGAACTGGTGCAAAAGATCCGCCAGCTGGCCGAGGAACTGGCGCGCCTGCACCAGAACGACCGGCGCCTCGCGCCCGCCGAGCGCGATGGCTTTACCCTGCTGCTGGGCTTTCGCTCATGGGAATTTGCCGCCTTCACGGCCCTGCGCCGCAGCACGGCCCCCGCCAGCTACCAAACGGGGCCCAGGAACAGATAGAAGGTGCTCTCGCCGCCCTTCGATGCGCCCGAGGCCACGTACACGGGGCCGAAACGCGTATCGACGGAGATGAAGGCGCTGCTGGCCTGCGTAAACTTGCTGGATTTCCAGCGCGCGTTCTGGTCAAAGCCGCCGCCCATTTCCAGCGAAAAGCCGGCTCGCACGGCGCCGCCCAGGGTACTGGGCAGGGAAGCGATGCGGCGCGCCATTACCACCCGCGCCAGGGCGATGCTGCGCCCGCTCACCGATTGAAAATCCGTGCCGGACAGGCGCAGGAAGCCGCCCAGGCTGAGCGGCGCCTCGCCGCGCTGCGCGCGCGCCCATTCGCCATACACGTGGCCGGCCCAGTTGCCGTAACCAAAAGCCTTCAATGCCGTCAGCGAAGAACGACCCAGTGCCGCCTCGCCCGAACCCGTGGTCGAGGCGCGCGTCCAGGTAGCATCGAGCAGCGCGCCGCGCGTGGGGAAGCCCGGCGAATCGAGCGTATCGACGCGGAACTGGACAAACTGGGTGGTGCCCAGCCCACGCGACTCAGGCTGCGTGGGATCGGCCGGTATCGCCAGCTTGCCCTTGATCTCCGTGCGCGTGACACCGAACTGCAGATCACCCCAGGTACCGAACTCGCGTCCCAGCACCAGCGCCGCCGTCTGGCCGCTATACGCCACGCGCGCGCTGCGTCGGCCCTGGTCGAAGATATCCATCGCCGACGAGGTGTACTGCAGCTGCGGCGCGATATACCACGGGTTGCCGGCGCCCAGCGGCTGCCAGAACTGCACGCCATAGCCGCGCGCATTGCCGATCTGCGCCATGCTGCGCAACTCGCCGCCCCAGCTGTTCAGGTTCGACCGCACGTGCAGCAGCTTCAGGGCGAAGCTGTTGTTGTCTCTGAAATCGCTGGACAGCTCCAGGCCCACGCGCAGGCGGTTGCTGGCCCATGGCGCTTCGACCGCCTTGATGGTGACCGTGCGCTGGTCGCCGGCATCGACCACGTCCGTCTCCACGCGCGCCACGTCGCCGCGGCCATACAGCTTGGCCGCCGCCTTGAGGACATCCTCCTGGCTGACGGCCTGCCCTTCCACCAGGCCCGATTGCGCCTGCAGGATGCGCGGATTGATGTCGCCTTCGCTCTCCACGGCCAGGCGCGTGAGCGGCAGGGCCACATCCAGCAAGGCCGGCGCCGCCAGGCGCAGCTGCTCACGCGCCGCGTACTGTTCCGGCGGCAGAGCCAGCGGCGCCAGGCGGGCGGCCAGGGCCTGCGCCGCCTGTTCGCCGGCGCGCATGGCGCGCGCATAGTTTTCGAAGTCGAGGAAGCTGACACCCGTCAGATCCGGCGCCACCAGGATATCCTGCGGGCGCAATTCCTTGAGCGAGCGCTGCACGTTCTGCTCCGTGAGAATCTGCAGCATCTGCTGCGCCACGCCGATGGCGCTGCCCAGCTCTTTTTCCGGCGCCAGCGGCGTGCCCACGTTGACGGCGATGATGATGTCGGCGCCCATGGCGCGCGCCATGTCGACGGGCAGGTTGCGCACCAGGCCCCCGTCCACTACCAGGCGGTTATTCACGCGCACGGGGGCAAACACGCCAGGCACGGCCAGCGAGGCGCGCATCGACAGGAACAGCGGCGTGTCGACCAGTTCCACCAGCTCGCCATTGACCAGGTCCGACGCCACCGAGCGGAAGGGCAAAGGCAGCTGGCTGGCGGGGCGGTCGCGCATGCCGGCCGGCAGCAGCCGGTTCAGCGCTATTTCCAGCGCCGCATTGCTGGCCGCGGCCGGCGGCGTGGAGATGCCGTTGCGGCTGATGCCAAACTCGATACGCGACGGCAGCAATAAATCTTCCTCGCGGCGGCGGAACGCCAGTTCGTCGCGCGGTGGCCGGTCGGCCACCACGCGCGCCCAATTGGTCTCGCGCGCCATCTTTTCCAGGTCCGCCACGGAAGCACCGGCCGCATACGCGCCGCCCACCACGCCACCCATGCTGGTGCCCACCACCATGTCGATCGGCACATGCAGCTCCTGCAGCACTTTCAATACCCCGATATGCGCGAGACCGCGCGCGCCACCGCCCGACAGCACCAGCGCAATGCGCGGGCGCGCGGGCGCGGGAGCGGTCACGGTGGAAACAGGGGAAGGCGTGGCAACGGGAACGTCAGCTGCGGCGGCGGCTTGCGGCAAGGCGCACAGCGCCGCCACGCAGCCCGCCAGGACGGCACGGATCGAGAACATGAAGACTCCTGTCGCGATGGCGGCACGGCGCCATCAGCAAAATACGATTAAAACAGCGTTAGTTTGACGGCGGCGGCACGCTGCTGCTCACTTGCGGCGCCGGCATCATGGTTGCCGGACGCTGCTGCTCCATCGGCAGCGGCGGCGGCACCAGATTCGTTGCCGACGCCGGTGCCGGGCTGGCAGACACTTGCGCCGGCAAGGCCAGCGCCTTGTCGTCGGCCACCAGGTCGATGCGCTTGCTCACGCCGCCATCGCGCAGCAGCACATGGCGCGCATGCACTTCCAGCACCGTCACGCCGGGCGCCACCTCGGCGCCCTCGGGCAGGGCCACGGACGGCTTGCCGTCGGTGGCGATAATGGCCACGCTGCCACGGCCATTGCCGGCCGCTACCACGCCCTTGAGCTGATAGTTGCTGGCCGTGGCCACGCCGACCTGGCCGCCAAACAGCGAAGCGCCCGCCTCCACGCTGGCATCCTGCACCACCGGTACGGCGGGTGGATTGATGGGGCGCTGCGGCGCCTTGAACAGCTGCATGGCCCAGTAGGCCAGCGACACCGACAGCGCCACGACGGCGAGCAAACTTGTAAATTGAGGCAAACGCTTCATGGCTTCCTTGAGTTTCTTATCTGACGAGCTGATTGATTTCGATAATCGGCATCAGCACGGCCAGCACAATCAGCAGCACCACCACGCCCATGGCCAGGATCAGGGCCGGTTCCAGCAGCCCCGCGATGGTCAGGGTGCGGCGTTCCAGGTCCTGCTCCTGCGCGCTGGCGGCACGTTCCAGCATGGCCGGCAGCTCGCCCGTGATTTCGCCCGCGCGTATCATGTGGATCAGCATGGGCGGAAAATGCTTTTGCGCCGACAGCGCGCGCGCCAGGCTGACGCCCTCGCGCACGGCGCCGCTGGCTTCTGCCACCAGTTCCTGCATCGCCACATTGGTCAAGGTATCGCGGCTGGTGTCGAGCGCGCGCAGGATCGGCACGCCGGAGCCCGTGGTGATGGCCAGGGTGCTGGCGAAACGCGCCGTATTCAGGCTGCGCTCGAACTTGCCGTACAAGGGCGCCGTCAGCAGCCAGGTATGCCAGCGCCGTTTCAAGGCCGGCTGCTGCAGCGCGCGGCGCCAGGCGAACCAGGCGCCAATCAGGACGATACCCACCACGATGCCATAGTGGCGCACGAAGTCCGACAGCGCCAGCATGATCACGGTCAGCATGGGCAGCTTCTGCTTGGTGTTGGCGAATACGGAAACGATCTGCGGCACCACGTAGGTGAGCAGGAAGATCACGATGGAAAACGCCACCACGGTGACGATGGCCGGATAGGTAAACGCCAGCTTGACCTTCTGCACCAGTGCATTGCGCCGCTCGATGTAGTCGGCCAGGCGCGAGAGCACGCGCGACAAATGGCCGATCTGCTCACCCGAGGCCACCAGCGCCCGATAAATTTCCGCGAAATCGCGCGGATGGCGCGCCAGCACGTCAGAAAACGCGGCGCCGCCGATCACTTCCGAACGGATCGAGGCGATCAGGTCGCGCAGATACGGCCGCTCGGCCTGTTCCAGCAGCGCGGAAAAGGCCTGCTCCAGCGGCAGGCCCGCTTCCAGCAGGCTGGCCAGCTGGCGCGTAAACAGGGCCAGCTCGGTGCTGGACAGGCGCTCGCCGAAGCCGCGCCGCTTGGTGACGCCGGCGGCATCGACCTGCGCGGCGATCGGTTCGACAGCCAGCGGCACCAGGCCTTGCACGCGCAACTCGGCGCGCGCGGAACGGGGACTGTCGGCATTGAGCACGCCCTTGCGGGTGGTGCCCTGGGCGTCGACGGCTTCATAACGGAATGCGGGCATGGTGGCGGGCCTAGTCTTTGGTCACGCGCAGCAACTCGGCCTGCGTGGTGGTGCCGTCGCGCAGCCAGCGTTCGCCGTCGTCGCGCATGCTCGTCATGCCGTCCTGCAGGGCCACCGTGCGCACGTCCGCTTCCGAAGCGCGGTTGTGAATCTGCGCGCGGATCTGCTCCGTCGTGCGCAGCAGTTCATAGACGCCCACGCGGCCCTGGTAGCCCGTCTGGCCGCACTGCTCGCAGCCGACCGCCTGCCAATATCCGCTTCGGCCATCGAAGGTTTTGCAGGCGCCGCACAATTTGCGCACCAGCCGCTGCGCCAGCACGCCGAGCAAGGACGACGACAGCAGGAACGGCTCGATGCCCATGTCGAGCAAGCGCGTGACGGCCGCAGAGGCGTCGTTCGTATGCAGGGTCGCCAGCACCAGATGGCCCGTCAAGGAGGCCTGCACGGCGATCTGCGCCGTCTCCAGGTCGCGGATCTCGCCGATCATGATGACATCGGGATCTTGCCGCAAAATCGCCCGCAGCGCCTTGGCAAAGGTCATGTCGATGCGCGGATTGACCTGCGTCTGGCCCACGCCGGCCAGGTCGTACTCGATCGGATCTTCCACCGTCAGGATGTTCGTGGTGGTGGCGTTGAGCATCGACAGCGCCGCGTACAAGGTCGTCGTCTTGCCCGAGCCGGTCGGACCGGTGACGAGCACGATGCCGTGCGGCTGCGTGATCAGGCCATCGAACTGTTTCAACATCGGCGCGCTCATGCCCAGGTGCTGCAGGTCGAGGCGGCCCGCTTCCTTGTCCAGCAAGCGCAATACGGCCCGTTCGCCATGCCCGGTGGGCAGGGTCGAGACGCGCACGTCGACGGGCTTGCCACCCACGCGCAAGGTGATGCGGCCATCCTGCGGCAAGCGTTTTTCGGCGATGTCGAGCTGCGCCATGATCTTGATACGGGAAATGAGCGAACCGTGGATGGCTTTGCGCGGGCGCACCACGTCGCGCAGGCTGCCATCGATGCGGAAGCGCACGACGGAGGTCTGCTCGAACGGCTCGATGTGGATGTCGGAGGCGCCTTCGCGCAGCGCCTGCGTGAGCAAGGCATTGATCATGCGGATGACGGGCGCGTCGTCGGACGATTCGAGCAAGTCCTCGATGGCCGGCACGTCCTGCAGCAGCTTGGTGAGATCCAGGTCGGCATCGAATTCATCGGCCATCTGCGAGGCGTCGCCGCCGCCGCCGCCGCCCGCGTAGGCGCCGGCAATGGCCGCATCGAGTTCGCCGCGCGGCAGCACCGTCAATTGAATCTGGCCGAAACGGCGCGACACTTCGGCAATGGCCGCCGGCGCCGTCGATGCGGCCACCAGCACGTCGACGGGGGCGCCGTCGACCGGGCCGGGCCGGGCCAGCAAGCCGAAATCGCGCGCGTAGGCATAGGGAAGCAGATTGCTCATGACTGTCCCATCACTTCTGTGGCTGTTGCTGCTGGTACTGCTGCAGCAGCGGCTGCGGCGGCGTGGCCGCGTTGGCCGGCGCGCCTGGCGGCGGCGTCGGCGCCGGCGGCACGGGGCGCGTCACCATGTTGCCGCCCACCGGCTGGCCGTCCTGCAGGGCCGGCAAGACGGGTGTGCCCAGGTCTTTCAGCATCAGATTGCCCGTGGCCGGCACGGCGGCCGTCTCGGCCGAGCGCATGTAGTCGTAGCGGTCGGCCGCCAGGCTGCCGCTCTGCTCCTTGTTGCGCACGATGACAGGGCGCAGGAAGATCATCAGGTTGGTTTTCTTGCGCTCGCGCGTCTGGTACTTGAACAGGTTGCCGATCAGGGGAATGTCGCCCAGGCCGCGCACTTTCTCCGCGTTGTCGCCCGTGGTATCCTCGATCAGGCCGCCGAGCACGATGATCTGGCCATCGTCGGCCAGCACATTGTTTTCGATCACGCGGTTGTTGATGGTGATGCCGCTGACGGCCGACGCGGTGGATTTGTCCACGCTCGACGTCTCGTGATAGATGCCCAGCTTGATCGTGCCGCCCTCGGAAATCTGCGGGCGCACCTTCAGGGTCAGGCCCACTTCCTTGCGGTCGATGGTCTGGAACGGATTGGTATTGGTGCCCGCCGTGCTGGTGTACTGGCCCGTCAGGATAGGCACGTTCTGGCCCACCTTGATGGTCGCCAGTTCATTGTCCAGGGTGATCAGGTTCGGCGTCGACAGGATATTCGCATTGCCGTCCGATTCCAGCGCATGCGCCACGGCGCCCAGGCCCAGCGCGCCGTTGATCTGCTTGAAGATGCCCAGAGTCAGGCCGCCCGTCGGCAATACCTTGCCGCCGCCCGTGGCGATGGCGCCGATGTTGTTGGTGGTGCCGCCGGCGAACGACTGCAAGGCGCCCACGCGGTAGTTGCTGGTGCTGTCGCCCGACAAACCCAGCCACTGCACGCCGAACTCGGAGGCCTTGGCCGACGTCACTTCGACGATCAGCGCCTCGATGTAGACCTGGGCGCGGCGCACGTCGAGCTGGTCGATCACGGCGCGCAGGTTGCGGTACACGGCTTCGTTGCAGGTCAAAATCAGGGTGTTGGTCGACGCGTCGGCCTGGATGAAACCGGCCGCGCCGCCCGACGACAGCTGCTGCGGCGCGTTGTTCAGCGAAGCGCCGCCCGTGCTGCCGCTTTGCGTATTGCCGCCCAGGCCAGTGCTGTTCATGCCGCTGTTGTTCTGGTTGATCTGGTTGTTCGTATTCTGGTTGCCGACGCCCTGCTGCGCCGTGGCGGCCGTGCCGTCCGACGTCACCACCGAGCGCAGGGTCTGCGCCAGCTTGGTGGCGTCCGCATTTTTGAGGTACACCACGTGCACATTGCCCAGCTGCGTGGTGGGCTGGTCCAGCTTCGAGATCAGCGACTTGGCCAGGTTGGCGCGCGCCGCCGACGGTGCGCGCAGCACCAGCGAATTGGTGCGCGGGTCGGCCAGCACGGAGACCTTGCCAGCGTCGGCCCCTGCGGCGGCGCCCGCATTGCCGCCTTCCATCAGTTTATTCACCATCGAGGCCAGGTCGGACGCGATGGCATAGCGCACGGGGATCACGTCCAGGTCCGTCGAGGCGGGCACGTCGAGCGCGGCGATGATCTTCGCCAGGCGCTTGAGGTTGTCCGCGTAATCGGTGATCACCAGCGAGTTGTTGCCCGGGTTGGCGTTGATCGTGTTGTTCGGCGAGATCAGCGGGCGCAGCACGGCCAGCAGGTTGGCCGACGATTCGTAGTTCAGGTAAAACACCTGGGTGGCGATCTGGTCGCCCTTCACCTGGCTGGCGCCATTGCCCACCTGGGTCGGCACGGATTGCAGCTTGGCGTCCGCTTCCGGCACCACTTTCGCATAGCCGTCGCCGGAGACCACCGCATAGCCCTGCAGGCGCAGCGCGGAGGCCAGCAGCCCGAAGGCTTGCGTCTTGCTGATCGATTTTTCCGACACCAGCGTGATCGTGCCCTTGACGCGCGGGTCGATGACGAAATTGATGTTGGTGTAATGGCCCACGGCCTTGATCACCGATTCGATGTCGGCGCCGACGAAATTGAGCGCCGCTTCATCGCCGGGCGCGGCCCAGACGGGTGCCGGCATGCCGGCCACGGAACAGCACAGCAAGGCGGCGGCCGACAGGCGGCGCAGCGAAAAGGAGAAAGTATGGGGGCTCACGGATGGTTTTTTCATTGTCTGAACTCTAAGGCGATGATGTTTTTTTCGCTATTGCTACGGCGCTGTCCCAGCAAATTCAACAAACTCGCCAAGGTCTCTTCATATCCTGCTGCGGCCTGGGCCTGGCCGGAAAATTGCATGCGCCCCTGTTGCAGGCTGCCGCTGCCGTCGAGCAGCAGCGGTCCCTTGATGGAGCGCAAGGTCAACGTCGCCAGCTGCCCCTGCCAATCGAAATCGAGCTCGTAGCTGCCCAGCGGACGCAAGGACGACAGGCGCGAGGCCATGTCCGTCATCTGCAAGGTGGTGCGGCCGACGGCGGAAAACTGCCGCTGCTCCAGGGCCAGCTGCAGGGTGCTCCACGACAGGCGCATGCTGCCCGTCGGCGCCACGGTATTCAACGGTGCACCGAGGCCGCCGAGGCCATCGGCCGGCAGCAGCAGAGCCGCCGGACTGACCTGCCAGTGCGACCACGAACCGCGCAAATTGACGGCCTGCGACAGCGCCTGCGCATTCTGCAATTCCACGTCGACCGATCCCCACAGCACGGACGGCGAAATGCGCCAGCTGAAACGCCCCGGCAACAGCGGCGTCACGGCGCCGTTCGCGCTGGCCGCCCCGCCGATAAAGGCCGAGCCGCGCCACAGGGTACCTTGCGCGTCGCCCAAGGTCAAACGTCCGCCCGTCTGCTTTTCCACGATGCCGGCGACCCAGCCGGCCGGGAAAAACACCAGCAGGGTGACGCAGACGCTGACGCTGATGGCCAGCAGCCAGCCAAGCAAGCGCCTCATCGTGCCGCGCCCGGGCTCTGGTGCAGGGTCAGGCTGGCATCGACCAGCCCTGCCTTGCCCTGCGCCGTGATCTTCGCGTCCTGCACCGCCACGCGGCCTTCGCGGCGCAAGCCGTCCAGCCACAGCATGACGCTGGCAAAGGGCACGCCGTTCAACTGCACGCGCGCGTACTCTCCCGTCAGCGACAGCGATTGCGGCGCCAGGCCGCGCGCTTTCAGCGATGCGTCTATGCTGTCACGGCTCATGGGAGCGACCTGCACGGGCGCCTGGCGCGCCAGTTCGCCCGCCTCGCGTGCCAGCGCCTGCAGCTGGGCCGCGTTCTGGCGCAGCTCGGGCAAGCTCTTTTGCAAGGCGATGCGTCCCGTCCAGGCCGGTTCGAAAAACACCGCGTAGACGAGGGCCAGAGCCGCCACCACGCCGCCGATGCTCAAGAGCTTGCGCTCCTGCTGCGTGCGTTCGGCCCAGAAGGCTTGCACGGTCTGCTGCTGCCCCGTCAACGCGGCGCGGATCTTGTTCACAGCCGTACTCATGCTTTTGCTCCCGTGGCCGGCGTGATCTTCCACACGCCCGGCGCCGTTTCATTCAAGGCCAGCTTGCGCGCGGCCAGGCCATCGCGCACTTGCGCCTGGGCGCTGGCATCGACCATATCCGGTTTCAGCGTGACGATCAGGCTGCGCTCGCGGTATTCCAGTGACGCCACCACGCCGCGCCCGGCCAAGCCGCCCAGCGCCTCTCCCAGCGCCGCGCTCATGCTGGTGAAGTCATCCATGCTCGCTTGCCCGCTTTGCAGGCGGGCAGCAGCGATATTGCGCCGCATCTGCTCCGCTTCCAGGCCATACACGGGCGCTTCATTCGGATACGCGGCCTTGAAGGTTTGCTGCATTGAGGTGCGCACGGTGGCGGCCTCGCGCTTCAAGCGCATCCATTCGATATTCATGCCGACCAGGTTGACGATCACGGCCAGCAGCACCAGGCGCAGCGGCCAGCGCCAGCGGCGCCATTCGGTGGCCGATCCCGTGGCCGTACCCAGCGCGGGCGCCAGGTCCAGCCCCGCGCCCTTGGCGCCGGCGATCCAGTGCGCCCAATGGTCGCTCTCCAGCGTCACGCCCTGCAGGCCGGCAGCGAGCTGTTGATATTGCGCCAGCTCGGCCTGCGCCACGTAGACCGTCAGGGGCACGTCGCCGGCAAACGCGCGCGTCGTCAGCAGCGCCTGCTGCGGCTGGGCCGGCAAGACCAGGCCCAGCCCCTCTTGCGGCGCCTGGCGCAAGGCCAGCTCCAGGCCGTCGCCGGCCGCGTGCAACGACGCCGTCACGCTGCCAGGCTGCAAGGGCAGGCATAGCTGCGATGGCTGCAGCGCCACCTTGCGCGCGCCCTGCGCCAGCAAAGCCTTGACCAGTACTTCGGCCCAGGCGCGCTGCGCCACGGCAACCGTGCGCATGCCGGCAGCGTCGGGCGCACCGGCGGCCAGCAGGCAATCCTGAGTGTCACCGAGGATATGTTCTTCCACCAGGCCGGGCAAGGCCGCGCGCAGGCGGGCGCCGGCCAGCGGCGGAGTTTTCAGGCGCAGCAGAGTCACGTCGGCCGCCGCCAGCAGCAAGACCACCTGCTTCGCGCCGGCAATCAGCTGCCCCAGGCTGCCCAGCGGCGCGCTGCCCTGCTGCAGCAAGGCGCCGCCGTCGCCGGCCAGCACGAAGGAGCAGGCAGGCGCGCTGTCGGTGGACGCCCTGGCCGGGTGACGGATATACAATATTGTCAAAGTGACTCGCTTTCAGGGGTTAATTTTCCCGCAACCAGACCAGGCTGGTGGTGCGCTGCGGATCCGTTTTTCGATTGACGAGCGCCACGGCATCGAGGGCGGCGCGATCCAGCCGCACGCGGATGACGGTCAGGAAGTAGCGACTCTTCACATCGAGTTCCACGCCTTCAATCACTTGCTTGCTATCAATATTATTCTTGAAGTTTGCCAAATCAACAAACTTTTTGCGCGGATTGCTCAGGGTCAGGGCGCTGGCCTCGGACAGCGACATCATCGTCACGGCCGCCAGCACCTCGGCCGGCGCCGTATTCACGTTGACTGGCGTGAGTTCGGGCAAGATGATGACGAAATCGCGCAACTGCTCGATCATCTGCGGCGTGTAGCCGGGCACGGCCAGCAAATCCTCGACCTGCGTGAACGCCACCGGCTCGCTGCTGCCGCCCGATGGGGGCGCGGCGGCGGGCGTCTTGCCATCGCTGCCGCTGTCCATGGCGCGCGGTTTCGGCTTCGCGCGCAGCACGGCGTCGGCCGTCGCCTGCGCCAGGCCGCTATCGAGCCGCAGGTTCGACAGCAAACGCTGGTAGGCCAGCACCTGCTTCGGATTGATGCCGCCCGTGGCGGCGACCAGGTTGCTAATGTTAAACCGCGCCTGCGCATCGAGCGCGCGGCCCGAGACGGTGGCATCGAATTTTTCCGTGTCGACCTTTTCGCGGTCGACGTAATCGTCGAGCCGCGCTTCCTCGATGGGCGTGGCCCACACGCCGTCCAGCGCCGTCTGCGTGGGATTGTCCTGGCGCAACCAGAAGCGGGCGAAGTCGACCATGCCACGCATGGCCCACTGCGTCTGCAGGCGCAGACGCTGGTTTTCCATCGAGCGCACCTGCACTTGCTGCTGCCAGAACAGGCTGGCGACGACGGTAATGGCCAGCGCCGTCAGCAGCAGGGCCGTGATGACGGCCACGCCGCGCTGGCGGCCGGGGTGGATAAACGGCTTCATCCCGGCCCCAATAAAAAGACTTTGGACAGGCCCGCGTCCTGGCCCGGCATTTGCAAGGTCACTTCCAGGCCCGGCACTTGCGTGGAGATGCTGGCACCGGCCGTCAGCACGTTCCAGGCGCCATTGCTCCAGCCGCGCATGACCATGCTGTCGACGCCCTGCATCAGGGCCACGTCGGCGTTGGAGGTATCGGTATCGTCGCGCGCCGCCTGCCACAGGGTGTCGAGCACGGCCAGGTCGCGCGTGCCGTTCGACTCGCGCCGCGTCAGCACGCCGCCGCGCAGGCGGTAAGTGACCACTTGCAACTGTTGCGGCTCCTGTTCCGATGCGGCCAGGCGCACCAGGGTCAGGCGGTCATTTTCCGCCGACAGGTTCAGGCGACCATTTAGCAGGGTATTGCCCTGGCCGGCACCGGCCAGATGGTCGCAATCGCTCTGCATCTGGGCAAACGCCAGCTGCATGCCGCGCGCCTGCTCCAGCTGGCTGGTCAGCACTTCGCGCGAACGCATGATGCTGTCCAGGCCGCGCCAGCCCAGCACGGCGACCATGGCCAGGATGCCGATCGCCACGAGCAGCTCGATCAAGGTGAAACCCGCGACGGAAACAGTGCGGCGCGCCATCAGTCGTTGAACGCCAGCAAGACCAGGCGCACGATGCGCCGGGCCGGGTATTGCACGTCGTACACGTTCACGCGCACTTGGCGGATGCGGGGATTCGGCGTGGCCACCACTTCCTCCTCGCAGATCAGTTTCAAATCGCCTTGCGGGCAGTCGACCGTGCGCTTGCCCGTCTGCGGGAAGGTTTTCGCCAGGCGCAGCCGCACCAGGTGGTTTTCCGCCGACCAGGTGGCCATCATGGCGCTGCGCAAGCCGTCGCTGTTCTGCGTCAGGCTGCCCACGGCGCGCAGCGAGGCGCCCAGGGCCGTGCCGACGATGACGAGGGCGACCAGTACTTCCAGCAAAGTGAAGCCGCGCTGGTGGCGTTGTCGGGAAAAGGCCATCATTGCTCGACCGTGAAATGGCCGATGCCATCGGCGCGGATGGCCACGCTGCGCTCGCCGCTGGCCAGGGTCAGCACGAAAGGCTTGTCGACCGGTTCGCGGCCGAAGATGATGCGCAGCGGCTGGGCCACGCTGTTCGACGGCTGCACGCTGAGCAGCATGGGCGTATTGCTGAAGCTGCGCTCGCGCAGCAAATCATCCTGCGTCACGGGTTGCCACAGCTTTTCATTGAGGACCAGGAAACGGTATTGATTTTCGTCCGCCTCGAACGCCACCTGCCGGCTGCGCACGATGGCTTCATCGCGCGCCAGTTGCAGCAGCAGGGCGATGCGCTCGGCTTCCTTTTGCAGCGCTTGCTGGCCATTCGGCATCGCATTCAGCGACACCAGGCCCAGGGTCACGCCGATGATGACCATCACCACCAGCAATTCGATCAGCGTGAAGCCGCTGGCGCGTGGCCGGGGCAGTGCGCGACCGGTGGTCATGGCTGGCATGCAATGGAAAACTTACAGTTCCCAGGAGCCGATATCGGCATCGTCGCCGCTACCGCCAGGCTGGCCGTCGGCGCCCAGCGAAATGATGTCGACTTCGCCCTTCACGCCCGGCGACAGGAACTGGTATGGGTTGCCCCACGGATCCTTCGGCATCTTTTCCAGGTAGCCGCCCGCTTTCCAGCCATTCGCGGCCGGTCCCGTGGTCGGTTTTTCGACCAAGGCACGCAGGCCCTGCTCGGTGGTCGGGTAGCGCTGGTTGTCCAGGCGGTACAGTTTCAAGGCTTGCATCACGGTGGCGATGTCGACTTTCGCCGCCGCCACTTTCGACTCGCCCGTGCGGGCGATCAGCTTGGGCACCACCAGCGACGCGAGGATGCCCATGATCACCACCACGACCATGATTTCGATCAAAGTGAAGCCGCGCGCGCGGCGCTGGCGTATCGGATGGTTTGCTGCGTTTTGCATAAGAAAGAGAGAAGAAGGTAAGTAATGAGTGCAGAGTATAAAGCGGAAATATGACAAAGCCTGTCATATGGGGAAAAATTTGTGCGCGGCTACTCAGAGCGGCAAGACCACTGCACCGCAAACGGCGCAGCCGGGGTCGCGCGCGACGCGCATGCTGCTCCATTCCATGTGCAAACCGTCGAGCAGCAGCAGCCGTCCGACCAGGGATACACCCACGCCCATGATGAGTTTCAGCGCCTCGGCCGCCTGCATGGCGCCCACCACGCCCACCAGCGGCGCGAACACGCCCATGCTCGAGCACGCCTCGTCCGTGAACTGCTGTTCTTGCGGAAACAGGCAGGAATAACAGGGCTGGGTGCCCGTGCGCGGGTCGAACACGCTCACTTGCCCGTCGAAACGGATCACGGCGCCCGACACCAGCGGCACCTTGCCGGCCACGCAGGCGCGGTTGACGGCGTGGCGCGTGGCGAAGTTGTCCGTGCAATCGAGCACCACCGTGGCGGAGCAGACCAGTTCGGCCAGGCGCGCGCCGTCGAGGCGCTCTTGCAAGGCGACGATATCAATCTCGGGATTGATGCCGATCAGGGTTTCGCACGCCGACAGCACTTTCGGCTGGCCCACGCGCTGCGTCGTGTGGGCGATCTGGCGCTGCAGATTGGTCAGGTCGACCGTATCGTCATCGACCAAGGTCAGCTTGCCGACGCCGCTGGCGGCCAGATACATGGCGGCCGGCGAGCCCAGCCCGCCCGCGCCGATCACCAGCACATGCGCATCGAGCAAGGCTTGCTGGCCTTCGATGCCGATCTGATCAAGCAGGATGTGGCGCGAATAGCGCAGCAGTTGGGCGTCGTTCATAGCGGCGACTACGGTTTTTGCACAGGGATTTTCTTGTCGTCCGCCTTGATGTCGGAAGCAATTTCCGGCTTGGCGCCGATCTTTTCAACCTTGGCATCAGCCTTGGCCAGCTGCACCGGCAAGCCCTGGAAGTGGTTCAAGGCTTGTTGCAGCTGGAAATCATCCTTGGCGCCGTATTCGAGCGGCTTGCGCTTTTTCGCCGTGGCGATCCGGCGCTGCTCTTCTTCCAATTGATCCTGCATGCCTTCCATCGTCGGCTTGGCCGCTTCCGGCTTGCCATCGTCGCTGCTCAGGTGTTTTTCCAGGTCCGCCTCGCGCACGCGCAAGCTGTTCCAGCCATCGCCGTCGGCCGTTTCATCGACCAGCAAGTCGGGCACGATGCCGCGCGCCTGGATGGCCCGGCCTTTCGGCGTGTAGTAGCGGGCCGTGGTCAGCTTGACGGCCGTGTCGGCTGTGATCTGGCGCAAGGTTTGCACCGAACCCTTGCCGAACGTTTGCGTGCCGATGACGGTGGCGCGCTGGTAATCCTGCAAGGCGCCGGCGACGATTTCCGAGGCGGAAGCGGAGCCGGCATTGACCAGCACCACCAGCGGCACGGTTTTCAGCGCGGCCGGCAGCTTGGCCAGCGGGTCGGCCTTGGCGCCCGGTGGCGCATAGAATTCGCGGCGGCCATAAAACACTTGCTTCGACTCCGGCAACTGGCCCTTGGTGGAAACGATCACGGAATTACCCGGAAGAAATGCTGTCGCCACGCCGATAGCGCCCGGCACGACGCCACCGGGGTCGTTGCGCAAGTCCAGCACCAAACCCTTGAGCTTGGGATCTTGCGCATACAGCGCGTTGATCTTTTTGACCATGTCATCGACGGTCGGTTCCTGGAACTGGGCGATGCGCAGCCAGGCATAGCCGGGCGCGACCATCTTGGCCTTCACGCTTTGCACGCGGATTTCCTCGCGCACGATGGGGAACACCAGCGGCTTGCTGTCGCCCTTGCGCGACATGGTCAGCACCAGCTTGCTGCCGGGCTGGCCGCGCATCTTCTTGATGACGTCCTCCAGCTGCAAGCCCTTCAGCGGGATATTGTCGAGACGGGTGATCAGGTCGCCGGCCAGGATGCCGGCCTTGGCGGCCGGGCTGTCCTCGATGGGCGAGACGACTTTCACGTAGCCGTCTTCCATGCTCACTTCGATGCCGATGCCGACAAACTTGCCTTGCACGCTTTCGCGCATTTCCTTGAAGGCATTCTTGTCGAGGTAGACAGAATGCGGGTCCAGCGACGACACCATGCCGGAAATGGCTTCCGTCAGGAGTTTTTTGTCTTCCACTTTCTCGACATAATCGGACTTGATCAGGCCGAAGACGTCGGACAGCTGGCGCAGCTCGTCGAGCGGCAGCGGGGCATTCGTGATTTTCTGCGCCACGGCCGGGAACTGCAGCGACATGCCGATGCCGGCCAGGACGCCCAGACCGATCAGGCCGATACTTTTGACTTTGATACCCATGTATTCTTCGCAATCTACAAATTCGCTGGGGAACTTAAAACTTCACCCAGGTGGCTGGATCGAAGGCGCGGCCCTGATGACGCAATTCAAAGTATAGCCCTGATTCCTCGTTGCCGCCGCTGTTGCCCGCACTGGCAATGGCCTCGCCACCCTTGACGGCATCGCCCACGCGTTTCAGCAAGGATTGGTTATTGCCATAAATACTCATGTACTGGCCGCCATGGTCGACGATGATCAAATTGCCGAAACCGCGCAGCCAGTCGGAAAACACGACCCGGCCGCCGGCGATGGCGTGGATTTCGCTGCCTTCGCCCGTGCGGATGAACACGCCCTTCCAGCTGGGGCCGTCACCACGCTTGCTGCCGAAGCGGGCGGCGATCTTGCCCGCCACAGGCGCGCGCAGCTGCCCTTTCAGGCTGGCAAAGGCGCCGGCCGGCGCGGCCGGACCCAGGCTCGGGCGTTCCGGCTCCGGTTCGGGCTTCGGTTCGGGTTTCGGCGCCACCTTGGCCACTTGCGGCGGCTCGTCGTCGTCGATCGGTTCCAGTTTCACGGGCGGCGGCGGTGTTTGCGGCTTGATCTTGCCCGATTTGTTTTGTTGCTCTTTCGCCAGGCGTTCGCGTTCGGCCTGCGCCTGGGCGGCCTTGGCGCGCGCGGCCAGCAAGCGTTCGCGTTTTTCCGCAGCGATCTTGGCGTCAGCGGCCGCTTTCGCGGCGGCGCGCTGTTCGGCCAGCAATTGCTGGCGTTTCTTTTCAGCTGCGGCGGCAGCGGCCTGCTCTTCGATCAGTTTCGCCAGCTTGTCGACCAGGTTGCCCATGCGCTGTTCGTCGCGCTCGACATTGCCCACTTCCTTGCGCTGCGCCACCAGGCGTTGCGACAAGCTCGTCAGCAAGGCGGCGCGGCGCGCCTTCTCCTGTACCAGCAAGGCCTTCTGGTCGCGCTCTTCCTGCGCGATTTCTTCCAGTTCATCCTTGGCGTTCTGCACGTCCGCCTGGTTTTTCTCCACCGCCAGCAAGTTGACGCGCAAGGCGTCGAGCAGGCGCGCCTGCGCCTGCGACACATAGGCCATCAATTGCAAGTCGCGGTTGATGCGGTTTGGATTGTCGCCCGACAAGAGCAGCTTGATGCGGTCTTCGTTGCCGGCAACATATTGCGTACGCAGCAATTTGGACAGCTGCGCTTTTTGTTTTTCGACGGTGGCCGTCAGTTGCTGGTGCTCTTGCCCCAGCGCATTGAGTTTCACGCCCGTCGCGCTTTGCTCCTGCGCCAGGTCGCGCAAGGCGCGGTTGGCGTTGGAAATGGCCTCTTCGGACTCGGCCAGGGTATCGGCCGCGTCGTCCTTGGCGCTTTCCGTGCGGCTGATGTCGCGCTTGAGCGCCGTCAGCTTTTGTTGCAATCCAGCACGTTGTGCTTCCGCGGCCGCTTTCTGCTTGCTGCGTTCGGTGGGCTTGGCACCCTGTGCCGCAGCGCTGCAGAACAGCAGCGCTGCGCACAGCATGGCACCGGCGCGCCACGCCGGCAGGGGTCGTTCAGCAGAGGGGGCGATCGCTGTGCCGCGGAAGAAAGACAACAAGTTACTTGGCCTTCCCTTGGTTCGCCACGGCCGCTTGCGCTGCCGCAATCGCTGCCGGGTCGCCCAGGTAGTAATGACGGATCGGTTTCAGGTCGGCGTCCAGTTCATACACGAGCGGCTGGCCGTTCGGGATGTTCAGTCCGACGATATCGCTATCGCTGATGCCATCGAGCATCTTGATCAGCGCGCGCAGGCTGTTGCCGTGGGCCGAGATGATGATCTTCTTGCCGGCGCGGATGGCCGGGGCGATTTCTTCATCCCAGGACGGCATCACGCGCGCCACGGTGTCTTTCAGGCATTCGGTCAGCGGAATCGACGCTTTCGGCAAGCCGGCGTAGCGCGGATCATTGAACGAGGCGCGGTCATCGTTCGCTTCCAGCGGCGGCGGCGGCGTGTCGTAGCTGCGGCGCCACACCAATACTTGCTCGTCGCCATACTTGGCGGCCGTCTCGCCCTTGTCCAGGCCTTGCAGGGCGCCGTAGTGACGCTCGTTCAAGCGCCAGTCGTTCTTGATTGGCAAATACATCATGTCCATCTCGTCGAGCGCCAGCCACAGGGTGCGAATGGCGCGCTTCAGGACGGAAGTGTAGGCCACGTCGAACGTAAAACCTTCCTGCTTGAGGATCTGGCCGGCGGCCTTGGCTTCGTTGACGCCCTTTTCCGTCAGATCGACGTCGGTCCAGCCGGTGAAGCGGTTATCGAGATTCCAGGTGGACTCGCCGTGACGCATGAAAACGATTTTGTACATAGTTCTATCTTCTCAAGGGGTTCAAATCAAAAAAGCAAAACGTAAAAAGACCTCGTCCAGCTTCTATTTTATAATGCGCGGATTGACTTAAACCATTGGACCCTACGTGAAATTCATTATCGACCACATTTTTCTGTTTGCCATCGTCATTATTTCCGGCGGCGCCCTCCTCTGGCCACTGCTGTCGATGCGCGGCAAGCGCGCCACCGTGCTGGAAGTCACGCAACTGATCAACCGTGGCAAGACCATCATTGTCGACGTGCGCAGCGCGGAAGAGTTCGCCACGGGCCACTTGCCTGACGCAAAAAATATGCCGCTGCCGGAACTGGCAAAACGCCTGGGCGAGCTGGAAAAATTCAAAACGCGCCCCATTGTAGTGGTTTGCCAGAAAGGTTCGCGTTCGGCAACGGCCGTTGGCCTGCTGGGCAAAGCCGGTTTCGCCGAGGCAACGAGCCTGGAAGGCGGCATCGACGAGTGGAAAAAGCAGGGTTTGCCATTGAAAACCTTGTCGCTGGCGAAGTAAGCCGGCCTTAACTGAAGGAAGCATCATGAGTGTCCCAGTAATTGTGTATAGCACCGCCGTGTGCCCGTATTGCGTGCGCGCCGAGCGCTTGTTGGAATCCAAGGGCGTGGCCGTGCAAAAGATCCGCGTCGACCTCGACCCGGAAGAGCGTATCAAGATGATGGAACGCACGGGCCGCCGCACGGTGCCGCAGATCTATGTGGGCGATACCCACGTGGGCGGTTTCGACGATTTGTATGCGCTCGATCAAGCCGGCAAGCTGGACCCCTTGTTAAATGGCACGGCAGCCTGATATAAAGCGGGTTCGAGAAATTGCTTGGTTTTTTGTCGTATTGTTTTGATACAATTGCCCTCGCACCTGATCTGGCCGCGCCTACCCGGCGCGGTTTGAATACCGCAAGCACCATATTTGAACGGTGTGCCGTTCTTGTCCCTTACAACGAAAGCGTTCCATGTCTGACGAAAATCTGCAACCAGTCTTCCAAATCCAACGCGTCTACCTGAAAGACATGTCGCTGGAACAACCAAATTCCCCAGCTATTTTCCTGGAACAAGAAGCGC